>BNJU01000747.1_pt1 | contig 283410 bp, 338 predicted proteins | sample 8539281 | NCBI WGS metagenome assembly BNJU01 (sample SAMD00202456, study PRJDB9452) | human saliva metagenome | isolation source: human saliva | place: Japan
CCACCTAGGTCAAGGTGGCTTCTTGTTTATTAAATTTGTTCAGCAATGACCTTTTCAGCTAGGTTCATGGCGTGGTCAGATACGCGAGTGTAGTGGGAAATGATGTCGATAAAGTTGACCCCTGCTTGTGTTGAACACTCGCCCTTGTTAAGGCGCTTGATATGGGTCTTTCTGAGAATGCGTTCCATATTGTTAATTTCTTTATGGCGTTCAATCAGGCTTTGAGCTTTTTCAATATCATTGTTCTCAACACTATCAAGGGCATCCTTGATAAACTCAGTAGTTTTTCGATAGATATCAGCTAATTCCTCTAGAGCAGCTTCAGAAAAATGAACATCTTTGCGTTGGAGATAGTCTGTTAGGTTGAGCAACCCTTCTGCGTGGTCCCCAATCCGTTCCAAATCACGAGATGAATCTAGGATGTTGGTCAACACTTCGCTTTCTTTCTGACTTAAGGATTCGCTTGAGAGCCTGATGAGGTAACGAGTGAGTTTTTCATCGATGGTATTGATGGCCTCCTCTGTTTTGTGTCCTTTTTCCGCTACCTTTTCATCCAAACCGATGATATAGTTATAAGAAAGGTCAAAAGCTTTAGCTGCATAATTCCCCAAGTGCAAGAGTTCTTTTTTTGCATTTCCTAGTGCGATAGAAGGAGATTGCTGGATAAGTTGTTCGTCGAGATAAAGGGGCTCGTACTTGACAACTTCATCTTCACCAGGGATGAGCTTGGTTACAAAGTAGGCCAAAGCTCCGATGAATGGAAATTGTACAATAGTATTACTTACGTTAAAGGCACCGTGAGAGAAGGCAATGGTCATCTCAGGTGAGAGGTGAAGGAGTGCCTGGAAGTACTCGATCATAGCAGTGAAGGGGCCTAATAAGATTAAGCAAAGAATAGTTCCTAGAACGTTAAAGGTAACGTGGGTTGCTGCAACGCGCTTTGCAGAGACATTGGCTCCAGCTGCGGCAATAATAACGGTTAAGGTTGTCCCGATATTATCCCGAAGAGAACGGGTAGAGAACCTTTAAGATCAAGGAACCCACCTGCATAGAGACCTTGCAAAATCCCAATTGTCGCAGAAGAAGCTTGGATGAGGACTGTAATCACTGCACCGGCTACCACTCCTAAAATAGGATTTTGTCCCAAGGTTACCATATATTCCTTGAATTGTGGTAAATCTTTAAGTGGGCTCATACCGGCACTGATGAGGTTGAGGGCGTAGAAGATTCCCCCAACACCAAATAGGATGCGTCCGATATTGTTTGCTGTTCTATTTTTTGTAAAGAAGAGGAACATGGTTCCAAGGAAAATCAGGGGTAAAGCATATTCGCCAAGCTTGAAACCGATGATAAAGGAAGTAACGGTGGTTCCAATATTGGCTCCCATGATGATTCCGATAGCTTGTCTAAGAGTTAGAAGGCTAGCGCTGACCAGTCCAACCGTGATAACTGTAACCCCTGTACTTGACTGAATCAGGGCGGTTACGACAATCCCGACTAGAACACCTAAAAAGGGATTGCTGGTGTACTTGTCAATGTAAAAACGAAGGCGATCTCCAGCAGCTTGTTGCAAACCGTCTCCCATAGTCTTAATACTGTATAAAAACAGTCCTAGACCTCCTAAAAAGTGAAATAAAATTTCCTGCCAATTAATGGACATTTCTTTTTCCTCCGAAAAATAATAACGGAATTTCTCCTATTCTATTTTAAAGGATAAAAGTAAATCTCACAAGTGTTTTCTCGATATTTTAGTAAGAAATCGCTAACTTTTTTAAATTTCTTCCTTAAGCAGAGTTCTTACTTCAAGTATAAATGTCTGAAAGGATTGTGTCCAAATTTTACTGATTCTTATCCTAGTTATAGTTTATACGTAAAAATAGATTGACATCGCTTTCATATAAGATAAAATGAAGATAACCCTGTTCTGGTGGTGTGTACTGAGAACAGATACTTTTTACTAAAGAAGTAAAGCGCTTACTTTATATTTTATTAGGAGGATAAGATGAAAAATTTATTTTTTGAAAAACGTTGCCGCTACAGCATTCGTAAGCTGTCAATCGGAGCTTGTTCTTTGATGATTGGGTCAGCTCTATTTGCGAGCCCAGCTCTTGCAGAGCAGGTTGCTGTCCCTGAGGCAGTTGCAAATACGAGCGCCCAAGCTACAAGCGCTAGTGAAACAGCGAGTCCAGACACTGCAACCATCGAAAAACAATTAGAGGAAACTGAAAACAAAGTAGCTGAGCAACCAATTTCAGAAAACACTCCAGCAATAACTGATTTGGTCAATGAAAAAGAAGAAGCGAAGCCAGCTCCGACAGAAAAAGTTGAGGAGCCAGCTCCAGCAACTGACAAAGAAGGAGTCAAGCCGGAGGAAGCTCCTCAAGTGGTTGACAATAAAGCCGACAAACCAAGTTTAGCAGACGTTCCTAAAAATGAGGAGAAGAGTCTCCGACCAAAAGAAATCAAGTTTGATACTTGGGAAGATTTGTTGAAATGGGAACCGGGTGCGCGTGAGGATGATCCCATCAATCGTTCCTCAGTTGAACTAGCCAAGCGCCATAGAGGTCAGTTGGTTAACGAAAAAGCAAGCAGAAGAGCCAAAGTTCAGGCACTAGCAAATACCAACTCAAAGGCTAAAGACCACGCTTCTGTTGGTGGAGAAGAATTCAAGGCATATGCTTTTGACTATTGGCAATACTTGGATTCAATGGTCTTCTGGGAAGGTCTAGTTCCAACTCCAGATGTCATTGATGCAGGTCACCGCAACGGAGTTCCTGTTTATGGAACACTCTTTTTCAACTGGTCTAATAGCATTGCCGACCAAGAGAAGTTTGCCGCCGCCTTGAAACAAGATGAGGATGGCACCTTCCCGATTGCACGTAAACTCGTTGACCTTGCTAAATACTATGGTTTTGATGGCTACTTCATCAACCAAGAAACAACGGGGGAATTGGTAGCACCTCTTGGTGAAAAAATGCGCCAATTCATGCTCTATACAAAGGAATATGCAGCTAAGGTCAACCACCCAATCAAGTATGCTTGGTACGATGCCATGACCTACAAATACGGTCGATACCACGAAGATGGCTTGGGAGACTACAACTACCAGTTTATGCAAAAAGAAGGTGACAAGGTCCCTGCAGATCAATTTTTTGCCAATTTTAACTGGAACAAGGAAAAGAATGACCACTCTGTAGAGATGGCAAAATGGCTGGAACGTAGCCAGTATGATGTCTTTGCGGGCTTAGAATTGCAACAAGGTGGCTCTTATAAGACCAAAGTCAAATGGGATGCTCTCTTAGATGAAAAAGGCAAGTTGCGTTTGTCACTTGGACTCTTTGCACCAGATACAATTACCAGTCTAGGAAAAACAGGTGAAGATTACCACAAGAACGAAGACATCTTCTTCACAGGTTACCAAGGAGATCCGACAGCTCAAAAACCTGCTGATAAAGAGTGGTATGGGATTGCTAATTTAGTTGCGGACCGCACACCAGCAGTAGGACGCACCTTCACTACTTCTTTCAATACAGGTCATGGTAGAAAGTGGTTTGTAGACGGCAAAGTTTCTAAGGATTCTGAGTGGAACTACCGTTCTGTTTCAGGTATCTTACCAACATGGCGCTGGTGGCAGACTTCAACGGGGGAAAAGCTTCATGCAGAATATGACTTTACAGATGCCTACAATGGCGGAAATTCCCTTAAATTCTCAGGTGATGTAGCTGGTAAGACAGACCAAGATGTGAATTTGTATTCTACTAAACTAGAAGTAACGGAGAAACCAAACTTCGGGTTGCCCATAAGGGAGGAAAAGGCTCGAAAGTTTATATGGCCTTCTCTACGACTCCAGACTACAAATTTGAGGATGCAGATGCATGGAAAGAACTGACCCTTTCTGACAACTGGACAAATGAAGAATTTGACCTTAGCTCACTAGCAGGTAAAACCATCTATGCAGTTAAACTCTTCTTCGAACATGAGGGAGCTGTAAAAGATTATCAGTTCAACCTAGGTCAATTAACAATTTCAGACAATGACCAAGCACCACAAGCACCGACAGGTCTCTCTGTGGTGAAGCAATCTCTTAAGAATGCCCAAGAAGCTGAAGCAGTTGTTCAATTTTCGGGTAACCAAGATGCCGATTTCTATGAAGTCTACGAAAAAGACGGGGATAACTGGCGATTGTTGACAGGTTCATCTGCTTCAACCATCTACTTGCCAAAGTTAGCCGTTCTGCTAATGCGACTGGTACGACTCAAGAATTGAAAGTCGTTGCAGTTGGTAAAAATGGACTTCGTTCTGAAGCTGCGACGACATTCTTTAACTGGGGGATGACTGTTCAGGATACAACTCTCCCAAGACCTTTGGCTGAAAATATTGTTCCAGGGGCAAAGGTAATCGGTAGCACCTTCCCAAATACTGAAGGTGGAGAAGGTATCGAAGGCATGTTGAACGGTACCATTACCAGTCTATCAGACAAGTGGTCTTCAGGACAATTGAGCGGTAGTGTCGATATTCGTTTGACCCAACCACGTCGTGTTGTTAGATGGGTCATGGATCATGCGGGAGCTGGCGGTGAGTCTGTTAACGATGGTTTGATGAACACCAAGGACTTTGATCTTTATTACAAGGATACTGATGGCGAGTGGAAACTAGCTAAGGAAGTCCGTGGTAATAAAGCGCACGTTACGGATATCACTCTTGATAAACCAATCACCGCCCAAGACTGGCGTTTGCATGTCATTACATCTGATAACGGAACACCTTGGAAGGCCATTCGTATCTACAACTGGAAGATGTACGAAACCTTGGACACAGAAAGTCAAAATATTCCAATGGCTAAGGTAGCGGCTCGTTCACTTGGAAACCATCAAGTTCAACTAGGCTTCTCTGATGTTCCGGCAGGCGCAACCATCACCGTTTACGACAAGGCGGATTCACAAACACCGATTGCGACCTTGAAGTCTGAAACTGGTGGGGACCTGGCAACAGCACCATTAGCCTTTAACAAGCAACCAAATCTCCTCTACTATCGTACCCAACTACCTGGCAAAGAAATCAGTAACACTTTGGCTGTAGCGATTCCACAGGATGAAAGAAAAATTAAATCTGTCAGCCTTGAAAAAGGACCTAAGAAGGCGGTTTATAAAGAGGGAGAAAAACTCGACCTCAGAGGCGGAACACTCCGTGTTCAATATGAAGGGGGACAAGCCGACGAGCTGATTAACCTCACCCACTCAGGTGTGACTGTATCTGGATACGACGCTCATCAAAAAGGGGAACAGAAGCTCACAGTCAGCTACCTTGGACTTCCAGTTACTGGTGATTTAAACGTACAAGTGACTGGCCAAGATGAAGGAAAACCAAAAGAAGTAGCAGGCTTGTATATTACTAAGAAACCAAAAACAGACTATCTAGTTGGAGATCAACTGGATCTTGCAGAAGGTCGCTTTGGAGTTCTCTATGATGATGAGACAGAAGAGGCTCACAGCTTTACTGATAAAGGTGTTGAAATTACAGGCTACGATGCTCAGAAGACTGGACGCCAGACCTTGACTCTGCATTACAAAGGGCACACAGCTGAGTTCGATGTCTTGGTTTCTCCAAAGGCTGCAGTCAATGATGAGTACCTCAAACAAGAAATTACTGCTGCCCAAGGTCGTCAGTCAACCCTTGCCTATACCTTCTCAAGTGAGGACAAACAAGGAGCGTTAGTAGAGAAGCTCAATGCTGCGAAAGCTGTAGCAGAAAACCACAATGCTAGCCAAGAAGAAGTCAACCGGGCTTTGAATGAGTTGAAACAAGCAGGTGCGGACTTGGATGGCAATCAACGGTATCAAACTGCTAGAGAAGAATTGGAAGGCTTGCTCGAATCTGTCCGTGAAAAAGATTCTCAAGCTGAGTTGATTGCCCAAGCAGAAGCTTTATTGTCTTCACAAACACCAACTCCACAAGCTTTTGCGGACATGAAAGAAAAGCTGAATAAGAAACTAGCTCCTGCAGAAGAAAGCCACCACGTTGGTAGTATGGATCCAAATGAAGTAGCTCCAACAGTTGAAGCCCTCCCTGAACTGGTTATTGAAACAGAAACAACAGCCTTCGAACGTCAAGAAAGACAAAATGTGGATCTTCTTAAAGGTCAACGTCAACTTGTCCAAAAAGGAGAAGAAGGTCAAATTCGTCGTCTAGTAGAAGTAGATGTCCAAGGCAAACGCACCCTTCGTTCAACTGAAGTTCTTAAGGAAGCTATCCCAGAAATCACAGAAGTTGGAACAAAAGAAGTGGCGCCAAGTTCAGACAAACCTCATGCTGATACCCTCTCTAAAGAGCAAAGGGACTTCCAGCTACACCAAGTACCAATGCTCCAACTGCAGAAGTGCTTGTCAAAGGTGAAGTAGCAAGCAAACAACTGCCAAATACTGGTGTAGAAACAGATGCCAGTCTAGTAGCTCTGGGGCTTCTCGGAGTGATGAGTGGCTATGGACTTGTAGCTTTGAAAAAGAGAGAAGACTAATCGGATTTACGAATCTTGGATTTCCTCTTAACAACTAAAAACAAGGTTTGACTGTAGATTAGTCAGGCCTTGTTTTAATGATTTTATCTCGCATTCATTACTTATTTGATAAGGTTTTTCTAGTTTTGATTTTAAGAAATGCTAGTTTCAGTTGCAATAAAGAACTGGAAAAGTGCAGGCTTTTTCTATCTCTTTTGTTGATTTTGTGATATAATTAACACGTATAAAAAAAGAAGGAGTCATATCTAATGGCAAAATTGACTGTTAAAGACGTTGACTTGAAAGGGAAAAAAGTTCTCGTTCGTGTTGACTTCAACGTACCTGTAAAAGATGGCGTGATTACTAACGACAACCGTATCACTGCAGCACTTCCAACTATCAAGTACATCCTTGAACAAGGTGGACGTGCGATCCTCTTCTCTCACCTTGGCCGTGTAAAAGAAGAAGCAGACAAAGCTGGTAAATCACTTGCTCCTGTAGCTGCTGACTTGGCAGCTAAATTGGGTCAAGAAGTTAAATTTATCCCAGGTGTTACACGTGGTGCTGAATTGGAAGCCGCTGTTAACGCTCTTGAAGATGGACAAGTTCTCTTGGTTGAAAACACTCGTTTCGAAGATGTTGATGGCAAGAAAGAATCTAAAAACGATCCTGAACTTGGTAAATACTGGGCATCACTTGGAGATGGTATTTTCGTAAACGATGCATTCGGTACAGCTCACCGTGCACACGCATCTAACGTTGGTATCTCAGCAAACGTTGAAAAAGCTGTTGCTGGATTCCTTCTTGAAAATGAAATTGCCTACATCCAAGAAGCAGTTGAAGCTCCAGAACGTCCATTCGTGGCTATTCTTGGTGGTTCAAAAGTTTCAGACAAGATCGGTGTTATCGAAAACTTGCTTGAAAAAGCTGATAAAGTCCTTATCGGTGGTGGGATGACTTACACATTCTACAAAGCACAAGGTATCGAAATCGGTAACTCACTTGTAGAAGAAGACAAATTGGATGTCGCTAAAGCTCTTCTTGAAAAAGCAAACGGCAAATTGATCTTGCCAGTTGACTCAAAAGAAGCCAATGCATTTGCTGACTACACTGAAGTAAAAGATACTGAAGGTGAAGCAGTAGATCCAGGTTTCCTTGGTTTGGATATCGGTCCTAAATCTATCGCTAAGTTTGATGAAGCATTGACTGGTGCGAAAACAGTTGTATGGAACGGACCAATGGGTGTGTTTGAAAACCCAGATTTCCAAGCTGGTACAATCGGTGTCATGGACGCTATCGTGAAACAACCAGGTGTGAAATCAATCATCGGTGGTGGTGACTCAGCTGCCGCAGCCATCAATCTTGGTCGTGCAGACAAGTTCTCATGGATTAGTACGGGCGGAGGCGCTTCTATGGAGCTTCTTGAAGGTAAAGTATTGCCAGGACTTGCAGCCTTGACAGAAAAATAAGCTTTCGTAAATAAAACGATGAAAAGAGGAACTTAGTTTCCTCTTTTTCTTGTTGCTTGAATTAAAAACGTTTCCGATTGATTTTGGCTCATAAAATCGACTAATTTATGATAAAATGGAAATAGAAAGTTGAGATTATGGGTTATTTTAAAAAATATAAATTTGATAAGTCACAGTTCAAGCTTGGTCTACGAACCTTTAAAACTGGAATTGCTGTTTTTTTAGTTCTCTTGATTTTTGGATTTTTTGGTTGGAAGGGACTTCAAATTGGGGCTTTGACAGCAGTCTTTAGTTTGAGAGAGATTTTTGATAAGAGCGTTCATTTTGGAACATCACGTATTCTAGGAAACAGTATCGGTGGTTTCTACGCCCTTGTTTTCTTCCTCTTAAACACTCTATTTCAAGAAGCTTTTTGGGTGACCTTACTGGTTGTTCCGATTTGCACCATGTTAACCATTATGACAAATGTTGCTATGAACAACAAAGCGGGAGTTATCGGTGGTGTAGCAGCTATGTTGATCATTACCCTATCAATACCAAGCGGAGAAACATTTTTGTACGTATTTGCGCGTGTATTTGAAACATTTATGGGTGTTTTTGTGGCCATACTCGTAAATTATGATATTGAACGTTTTAGAAATCTTTTTGGAGAAAAAAAGAAAAATAATGTTACATTTTATGACATTATTGATTGACGTATGTGCTTTTTTAGACTATAATAGACAGAAAGAAGGAAATTGTAAATGAAGGAAAGAGAATTTCGTCGAAATATGGCTGTTTTTCCTATCGGTAGTGTGATGAAGTTGACCGATCTCTCGGCGCGTCAGATTCGTTATTATGAAGATCAAGAGTTGATAAAGCCTGATCGAAACGAAGGGAACCGTCGTATGTATTCTTTGAATGACATGGATCGTTTGCTTGAAATCAAAGATTATATCTCTGAAGGTTTCAATATCGCTGCCATTAAGAAGAAATACGCTGAACGTGAGGCGAAATCCAAGAAATCAGTGAGCCCAACGGAGGTGCGTCGTGCGCTTCATAATGAGCTCCTCCAACAGGGACGCTTTGCTTCAGCACAGTCGCCTTTGGTCGCGGTTAGGTAATCGCAAGTAGTCATACATTAAGGAGAAAACTCATGCCAATCACAGCTGCAGATATTCGTCGTGAAGTCAAGGAAAAAAATGTTACCTTTATCCGTCTCATGTTTTCAGATATTCTGGGAACCATGAAAAACGTCGAAATTCCTGCTACAGATGAACAGTTAGATAAGGTCTTGTCAAACAAAGCCATGTTTGATGGATCTTCTATTGAAGGTTTTGTACGTATCAATGAGTCAGATATGTACTTGTACCCAGACTTGGATACATGGACAGTCTTCCCTTGGGGAGATGAAAATGGAAGTGTTGCAGGTTTGATCTGTGATGTTTATACAACAGAAGGCGAACCATTTGCAGGTGACCCTCGTGGTAATCTGAAGCGTGCACTTCGTCATATGGAAGAAGTAGGATTCAAATCCTTCAACCTTGGTCCAGAGCCAGAATTCTTCCTATTTAAGTTGGATGAAAATGGGGACCCAACTCTTGAGGTAAATGACAAGGGTGGCTACTTTGATTTGGCGCCTACTGACCTTGCGGACAATACACGTCGTGAGATTGTGAATGTCTTGACCAAAATGGGATTTGAAGTAGAAGCGAGTCACCACGAGGTTGCGGTTGGGCAGCATGAGATTGACTTCAAGTATGATGAAGTCCTCCGCGCTTGTGATAAGATTCAAATCTTTAAGCTCGTTGTTAAAACAATTGCTCGTAAACATGGGCTTTACGCAACCTTTATGGCGAAACCAAAATTTGGTATCGCTGGATCAGGTATGCACTGTAATATGTCCTTGTTTGATGCAGAAGGAAACAATGCCTTCTTTGATCCAAATGATCCAAAGGAATGCAGTTGTCAGAAACGGCTTACCATTTCCTTGGCGGTTTGATCAAGCATGCCTACAACTATACTGCCATCATGAACCCAACGGTTAACTCATACAAACGTTTGGTTCCAGGTTATGAAGCGCCTGTTTACATTGCATGGGCTGGTCGTAATCGTTCGCCACTTGTGCGCGTGCCTGCTTCACGTGGTATGGGAACTCGTCTTGAGTTGCGTTCAGTGGATCCAATGGCAAACCCATACATCGCGATGGCGGTCCTGTTGGAAGTTGGTTTGCATGGTATTGAAAATAAAATCGAAGCACCAGCTCCTATCGAAGAAAATATCTACATCATGACAGCTGAAGAGCGTAAGGAAGCTGGAATCACAGACCTTCCATCAACTCTTCATAACGCCTTGAAAGCTTGACTGAGGATGAAGTGGTTAAGGCTGCCCTGGGTGACCACATCTACACCAGCTTCCTTGAAGCCAAACGTATCGAGTGGGCTAGTTATGCAACCTTTGTGTCACAATGGGAAGTTGATAATTATCTAGACCTTTACTAATATAGAAGAAAGATTGCCTGAGGGCGGTCTTTTTTTCTTGCATTTTATATCGAGCTGTGATATATTTTATATAACGAGGTGCGATATATCGAACTAAATAGAAGGTGTGATTAAATGGAATTAACAGATAAGATCAGGCGTGTTTACCTTCCCATGACTGAAACGGGTTTTTATATCTTGTTTTGTCTACAGAAGGAGAACCATGGCTATGGTATTACACAAAAGGTCAAGGAGGTGACAGATTCGCAAGTTTCGATTAGTCCTGGAACTATGTATGGGACCTTGTCAAAGATGGAAAAGGATGGCTTGATTTTCTTTGTCCGAGAAGAGGAGAAACGGAAAATCTATCAGATAACAGATTTGGGACGAAAAGTTTTGGAGATTGAATTGAAACGTATTGAACGACTCTACAGAAATAGTCGGGAGGGAGGATGATGGAAAAGAAGGTTGTTTATAGAATTGCTACCATTGCGGATTATGATAGAGAGGCTTTATATCTTAGAAAAATGCATGCTGAGGGCTGGAAACTTAAGAGAGTAAGCTACTCTAACTTAGTAGTTGCAGTTAAGTATACTTTTGAAGAGTGTCAGCCTGAGCAGGTGTCTTATCAGTTGGACTTTTATCCCATGAAAAAATCAGAGGAGAGCCTCTTATTTACAACTATTTAAAGACTATGGCTGGGAGCATATTACAGACTTTAATAGTTTTTCCTACTTTAGTAAGCCTTATTCTCAAATTGAATCGGATGCGGAATTTGAAATTTATAACGATGCGGCCGGGAGGTTAGCTATGGTCAAACGTATTTTAACAATGCGGATGCTTCCTATTTTGCTTCTCTTTTCAGCTCTACTACCGATTTTCTCAAAGCTTGTCAGTGGAGTTAGTTATTTCAGTTGGGAATTGTTTTTGATTTTCATAATAGATGGTGTTTTATTGATAGTATTTGCGATTCAGATTTCTTATATTCTTTGGAGATTGTTTCAAAAATGGAAAGTATTATCTGATAAATAAAACAATGTATGTTTTCTAATTTGGAGGAAGGATTATGAAAAGTAAAGCACAATTTCGGATTTTTACCATTGTTGATTTGGATAAGGTAGAAGAATATTTACATGAGATGCATTTGAAAGGTTGGAGGTATAGAACGAGTCGTTTTGGTTTTTTTCTACTTTGACCAATGCCAACCGGACGATATCATCTACCGTATCTATGATTCTAGATTTCTTAAAAAGTATAAGCATGAACTGCAAGATCTCAGAAATAGAGGTTGGGAATTGATAGAAACAGGTTCTTGTTCAATTCTTCGTCAATCATCTTCTGATTTACTTCCGGAGGATCAAGTCTATATGAGTAAGACTCTCAGGTGGGAAGTTATGCGGTATAGACTTCGTTCATGTACAGCTGCTTTCTCGGGTGGTCTTGTTGTTTGTATGAGTTTGTTTCGAGAAGAACTGTCGCAATCTTTCTTCGTCATTTTTGCTCTATATGCCTTTATAATTTCTTATCTATTCTATGGTTTTTTCAGGCTTAGAAGGAAATACCGAGTAGATGGAAGGTAAGTTTCTAGGTCTTTAGACTGATTTTTAGCACTCTTGATAAAAGAGTGCTAATTTTTTGAGTTTTTGTCTTGACATTCTCTTTTAAGGGTGTATAATAGAATCATAAGTTAGCACTTAGGTGTATCGAGTGCTAATCAATCTGACAGAGGGGAGTGATGAGATGGTTACAGAGCGTCAGCAGGATATTTTGAATCTGATTATTGACATCTTTACCAAAACGCACGAACCTGTCGGATCCAAAGCACTACAAGAGTCTATTAACTCTAGCAGTGCAACCATTCGTAATGATATGGCGGCTCTAGAAAAGCAAGGTTTGCTTGAGAAAGCTCATACTTCTAGTGGTCGGATGCCAAGTGTCGCTGGTTTTCAGTACTATGTAAAACATTCACTGGATTTTGACCGACTGGCTGAAAATGAGGTTTATGAGATTGTTAAAGCCTTTGATCAGGAATTTTTCAAACTGGAGGATATTCTGCAAGAGGCTGCCAATCTACTAACAGACCTAAGTGGCTGTACGGTAGTGGCTCTGGATGTTGAGCCAAGTAGACAGCGCCTGACAGCTTTCGATATTGTCGTTCTAGGACAACATACTGCTCTTGCAGTTTTCACCCTAGACGAGTCTCGAACGGTTACCAGTCAGTTTCTGATTCCAAGGAATTTCTTGCAAGAGGATTTGCTGAAACTGAAGACCATCATTCAGGAACGTTTCCTCGGTCACACCGTTCTGGATATTCACTACAAGATTCGGACGGAGATTCCGCAGATTATCCAGCGTTACTTTACAACAACGGACAATGTTATGGATCTCTTTGAACACATTTTAAGGAAATGTTCAATGAAAACATTGTGGTGGCGGGCAAGGTCAATCTCTTGAATTTTGCCAATCTAGCAGCCTATCAGTTCTTTGACCAACCGCAAAAGGTGGCTCTGGAGATTCGTGAAGGTCTGCATGAAGATCAGATGCAAAATATCCGTGTTGCAGATAGTCAAGAATCCTGTCTAGCTGATCTAGCAGTGATTAGCAGTAAATTCCTTATCCCTTATCGTGGTTTTGGAATTCTGGCGATTATCGGTCCAGTCAATCTGGACTACCAGCAACTAATCAACCAACTCAATGTGGTCAATCGAGTCTTAACTATGAAACTCACAGATTTCTACCGCAATTTGAGTAGTAATCATTATGAGGTGAGTTGAACATGAAATTACATAAATTCCTAAAAAGGAGGCGAAAAATGTCTGAGGAAATAAAAAACGAAGAAGTAAAAGAAGAGGAAGTTGTTGAAACGGTAGAAGAAACAACTCCTGAAAAGTCTGAGTTGGACTTGGCTAATGAACGTGCGGACGAGTTCGAAAACAAATACCTTCGCGCTCATGCAGAAATGCAAAATATCCAACGCCGTGCCAATGAAGAACGTCAAAACTTGCAACGCTATCGTAGTCAAGACTTGGCGAAAGCAATTCTCCCTTCTTTGGATAACCTTGAACGCGCCCTTGCCGTTGAAGGTTTGACAGACGACGTCAAAAAAGGATTGGAGATGGTGCAAGAAAGCTTGATTCATGCTTTGAAAGAAGAAGGAATCGAAGAAATCGCAGCTGACGGCGAATTTGACCATAACTATCATATGGCCATCCAAACTCTCCCAGCAGACGAAGAACATCCGGCAGATACCATCGCCCAAGTCTTCCAAAAAGGCTATAAACTCCATGACCGCATCCTACGTCCGGCAATGGTGGTAGTTTATAATTAGGCGGTAAGTCAGAAATCTGTGATTTCGTTGACGCATCTCCGCAAGGGTGATTAGGCTGGTCACGAGCGTTTGCGAAGTGAACTGCCAATCAGCTACTGCGCATAATTTCGACCTCTTGTGTCGTAACATAAAAAATAAGAACCTTGTCCGAAACGACAATAAACTATGAAAGAATGATAAACAATGGTTCAGCTTTGCTGATAGTGAGCGAAGTGAACTAAAGGCGATACTCTTCGCCGTGGCGCTATTTACGCAAACTTTGAGACCTTAGGCTCAAAGTTTAGTCAAAGAGATTGACGAAGTCAAGCTATGACGGCGCCGCCACCTAAGAAGAGTATCAAAAAGAAAAATAGAAAATTAACTAACAAGGAGAAAAACACATGTCTAAAATTATCGGTATTGACTTAGGTACAACAAACTCAGCAGTTGCAGTTCTTGAAGGAACTGAATCAAAAATCATCGCAAACCCAGAAGGAAACCGCACAACTCCATCTGTAGTATCATTCAAAAACGGAGAAATCATCGTTGGTGATGCTGCAAAACGTCAAGCAGTTACAAACCCAGATACAGTTATCTCTATCAAATCTAAGATGGGTACTTCTGAAAGTTTCTGCTAACGGTAAAGAATACACTCCACAAGAAATCTCAGCTATGATCCTTCAATACTTGAAAGGCTATGCTGAAGACTACCTTGGTGAAAAAGTAACGAAAGCAGTTATCACAGTTCCAGCTTACTTTAATGATGCGCAACGTCAAGCAACAAAAGATGCAGGTAAAATTGCTGGTCTTGAAGTAGAACGTATCGTCAACGAACCAACTGCAGCAGCTCTTGCATACGGTTTGGACAAGACTGACAAAGAAGAAAAAATCTTGGTATTTGACCTTGGTGGTGGTACATTCGACGTGTCTATCCTTGAACTCGGTGACGGTGTCTTTGACGTATTGTCAACTGCAGGGGACAACAAACTTGGTGGTGACGACTTTGACCAAAAGATTATCGACCACATGGTAGCAGAATTCAAGAAAGAGAACGGTATCGACTTGTCAACAGACAAGATGGCTCTTCAACGTTTGAAAGATGCAGCTGAAAAAGCCAAGAAAGACCTTTCAGGTGTAACTTCTACTCAAATTAGCTTGCCATTTATCACTGCTGGTGAAGCTGGACCTCTTCACTTGGAAATGACTTTGACTCGTGCGAAATTTGACGATTTGACTCGTGACCTTGTTGAACGTACAAAAGTTCCAGTTCGTCAAGCTCTTTCAGATGCAGGTTTGAGCTTGTCAGAAATCGACGAAGTCATCCTTGTTGGTGGTTCAACTCGTATCCCTGCTGTTGTAGAAGCTGTTAAGGCTGAAACTGGTAAAGAACCAAACAAATCAGTGAACCCTGACGAAGTGGTTGCTATGGGTGCTGCTATCCAAGGTGGTGTCATCACTGGTGACGTTAAGGACGTTGTCCTTCTTGACGTAACACCATTGTCACTTGGTATTGAAACAATGGGTGGAGTATTTACAAAACTCATCGACCGTAACACAACTATTCCAACATCTAAATCACAAGTCTTCTCAACAGCAGCAGACAACCAACCAGCCGTTGATATCCACGTTCTTCAAGGTGAACGCCCTATGGCAGCAGATAACAAGACTCTTGGACGCTTCCAATTGACAGATATCCCAGCTGCACCTCGTGGTATCCCACAAATCGAAGTAACCTTTGACATCGATAAGAACGGTATCGTATCTGTTAAGGCCAAGATCTTGGAACTCAAAAAGAACAAACTATTGTCATCCAATCTAACTCAGGTTTGACTGATGAAGAAATCGACCGCATGATGAAAGATGCAGAAGCAAACGCTGAAGCAGATAAGAAACGTAAGGAAGAAGTTGACCTTCGTAACGAAGTAGACCAAGCTATCTTTGCGACTGAAAAGACAATCAAGGAAACTGAAGGCAAAGGCTTCGATGCAGAACGTGATGCTGCTCAAGCTGCCCTTGATGAGCTTAAGAAAGCCCAAGAAGACAACAACTTGGACGAAATGAAAGCAAAACTTGAAGCGTTGAACGAAAAAGCTCAAGGACTTGCTGTTAAACTCTACGAACAAGCCGCAGCAGCTCAACAGGCTCAAGCACAAGCAGGAGCAGAAGGCGCACAAGCAACAGGAAATGCAGGCGATGACGTCGTAGACGGAGAGTTTACTGAAAAGTAAGATGTTGAAGCGTTAAGAAAACGAAAGAAAAATAGGAAGCCATCGCCTTGTGCGATGCACAAAAGATGGCTTATCTTTTTTCCGAAGTTTTTAGCCGAAACTCAGTTAAGCATTGCTAGTTTGATTTTTAAAACTCGAACTAGTAAGTATAAGAAGAAATCCAGAGGTTGCAACCCAGCCTCTGTTTTTCGGTAAAATAGAGGATGTTGCGTATGAAAAAAGTACTTTGTATCATTTATCCTAATTTTTCTCTTTATGAGATAACCGCTTTAACAAGTACTTTAGCTCTGTCTTTTGACATCACGATTGATTATGTCGCTTCAGATTATTCGATAGTTATATCTGAGGATGGCTTACCTTGTCAACCTACAAAAACATTGGATCAAATCTGTATAGAAGAGTATTCTTGTATCATTTTACCAGGAATGGTAAATATAGGTCCTGCTCTACAAGATGAGAAATTGATCTCGTTTTTGAGAAGTCTCGATGAGCAAGATATCCTAATTGCAGCCGTTTCTTCAGCGCCACTTTTATTGGCGAAAGCAGGTTTGTTGAACGACACGAAATTTACAGGTGGAATTTGGCAAAACTTCTTTGACTATTTTGAATTTCTTCCACGTGAAAATTTCCAACCGAAAGTTCTTGTGCAAGATAAACAAATCATTACGGCTATCGGTTTTGCACATCAAGAGTTTGCAAGAAAAGTGATTCTAGGTTTAGGATTGACAGAGAATACGGACAACTATTTTAAAGAACAGAACGAGCATGCTGAAGAGGATTTGATATTTACTCTATCAGATGAAGAGTTTGATCAAGTGAAGCAGAGTATAGAAAATAGCCTCTAAAGATTTACATGAAAATTATAGAAAGGAACAAAGAGTGTTCGGGGAATTGAACTTGAGCTCTGAAGTTTCTTACTCAATATAAAAGAAAGAAATTGAACCCGACCTAAATCGTGGTTTGATTCACAATATCAATAGAAAGGAATAAGGGTGTTCGTAATTGAACTCGAGCGGAAAGCTTAGAAATTAGATAAACCTCCTAAGAAATCAGGATTTCTTGTCGGTTTCCTAAATTTCAGTCGCTTTCTGTTCGCTCTTAGTATCTTGTATGAACAATACTGAATTTTATGATCGTCTGGGGGTGTCAAAAAACGCTTCTGCAGACGAGATCAAAAAGGCTTATCGTAAGCTTTCAAAAAAATATCACCCAGATATCAACAAGGAGCCTGGTGCTGAGGAAAAGTACAAGGAAGTTCAAGAAGCCTATGAGACCTTGAGTGACGACCAAAAACGTGCAGCCTACGACCAATATGGTGCAGCAGGTGCCAACGGTGGCTTTGGTGGTGCTGGTGGTTTCGGTGGCTTTGACGGAGCAAGTGGCTTCGGTGGTTTTGAAGATATCTTCTCAAGTTTCTTCGGTGGAGGCGGAGCTTCGCGCAATCCAAACGCCCCTCGTCAAGGGGATGACCTCCAGTATCGTGTGAACTTGACCTTTGAAGAAGCTATTTTTGGAGCTGAAAAAGAAGTTAAGTACAACCGTGAAGCAAGCTGTCGTACATGTAATGGCTCTGGTGCTAAGCCAGGAACAAGTCCAGTCACTTGTGGACGCTGTCATGGTGCAGGTGTCATTAACGTTGATACGCAGACTCCTCTTGGTATGATGCGTCGCCAAGTAACCTGTGATGTCTGTCATGGTCGCGGAAAAGAAATTAAAGATCCATGTACAACTTGTCACGGAACAGGTCATGAAAAACAAGCTCATAGCGTACATGTAAAAATCCCTGCTGGTGTGGAAACAGGCCAACAAATCCGCCTAGCTGGTCAAGGTGAAGCAGGCTTTAATGGTGGACCTTACGGGGACTTGTACGTGGTGGTTTCAGTTGAAGCCAGTGATAAGTTTGAACGTGAAGGAACAACTATTTTCTACAAGCTGAACCTTAATATTGTTCAAGCAGCCCTTGGTGATACTGTGGAAATTCCAACTGTGCATGGTGACGTTGAATTGGTCATTCCAGAGGGGAACTCAGACTGGCAAGAAATTCCGTCTACGTGGCAAGGGTGCTCCGAGCCTTCGTGGTGGTGCTGTTGGTGACCAATACGTTACCGTTAATGTTGTAACTCCGACAGGTTTGAATGATCGTCAAAAAGCTGCGCTTAAAGAATTCGCAGCTGCGGGTGATTTGAAAGTCAATCCAAAGAAAAAAGGCTTCTTTGAGCATATAAAAGATGCCTTTGAAGGAGAATAAAGTAAAAAGAGCCGATTGGCTCTTTTTGCGTTATCTTTGAAAATTTAGCATCGAAAAATCATTTTCCAGTTAGCCTGCTATTTATACTTTTGAGTAAGCAGGCCAGCTGCATCCATCTCCCGGATGAGTTGCTTGATTTCCGCTTCTTTACCTGGCTTAACGGTGACGGTATCAATGTGCTTGATTGCCGAATTATCCTGAATATCTACCAAGGTCAAGGCTTTTTCATAGAATACGATTCCCTTTTTCAGACTTTCCTGATCATTCCAAAAGAGAATTGAGTAATCGGGATTAAATTTCTTTCCGATTTCTTGGAGATACTTCTCGCCCTCCTCCTCTAAAAATTGTATTAAACCATGATTGAACAAGTTATCCCCTACTTTATAGTATGAAATCTCTCCTGTCTGTAGGACATAGACTTCGAGTCGGTTTTTGGTGAGTTTTGGACTTTCTTTTAGGACGGCGTGACTATTGATAACCTCATCTGAGAAAGTAACATAAAAATTTAAGCCTCCACCCTCGAATTGATAGTGTCCATTTGATTCTACTTTCTTAGGAGGCATGTCAAGGGAGATAAAGATTTGTTTTAAGGCTTCATTCCCCTCGTGGATGTCACTCGGTGAAGCCTTGAAAAGATTCATCAGTAGTAGAAATGCTAGGGCCGCAAGAAGGCAGAGACAGCCACAAGGGATCGCGATGACCTTCGCTAGAACTTTTAAAAACGGTTTCATTTTCACTCCCTCCCTTTTCTGTTCGAATCTAGTAATCCAAAATGGATTTAAGGAAAGTTGGAGGATTTCTCATTCTTGTTTTTCTTCTTGGAGGACCGCCATTCTGGTTTGGAAATCTTTTTCCAAGACTTTGAATTTATAGGTTAAATCTTTTTGGTATTCCTTGATAAGGGCTTTTTGTTGGTCGATGATTTGTAGGCTGTTTTGGATGATATCCAAATCATCCTTGATAGCTTCGATGCGGTTAGTTGTATCTAGCACTTCATCCTGAATGGCTTGGCGATTTTTCACAACAAAATAACTTCCAGCTGCAGCTCCTGCAAATAGCAGTAGATTTGATAGTTTCATGGCAACTCCTTAGGTGTTTCTAATGGTTTCAGCGACTTGGGCAAGTTTGTCAAAGTCTGGTTCGTGGGCGATAAAGTCAATCTTAAGGTCATCTTCTGCACCGTAGCGAGGTACGAGGTGCACGTGAGTATGAAAGACCGTTTGACCAGCAACTTCCTCGCAGTTGGCGATGATATTCATACCAGCAGCCTTGGTAGCTTTCATAACTTTGAGCCACTGTTGGCACTTGGGCAAATAGTTGGCTGGCGCTAGTAGCGTCCATCTCCAAAAGATTGCGATAATGTTCTTTTGGTACAATGAGGGTGTGTCCAGGCGTTACTTGAGAGATATCAAGAAAGGCAAGGATCTGCTCATCTTCGTATACTTTTGAAGCAGGAATCTCCCCTGCAATAATCTTACAAAAAATGCAATCTGACATAAAATCCACCTCTACTGTATTGAATTTTGATATAATATAGCTACATTATACCAGATTCGGAGAAAATATGTTAGAAATTAAAAACATGACAGGAGGCTATGTTCATGTCCCTGTTTTGAAAGATGTGTCCTTTACAGTTGAAAGTGGGCAGTTGGTCGGTTTGATTGGTCTCAACGGTGCTGGGAAATCAACGACGATTAATGAGATTATCGGTCTTTTGACACCTTACAGTGGGGAAATCAAGATTAATGACCTAACCCTGCGAGAAGATGCGACCAACTACCGCAAGCAGATTGGCTACATCCCAGAAACGCCTAGCTTGTACGAGGAATTGACTCTCAGAGAGCATATCGAGACGGTTGCTATGGCTTATGGTATTGAGCAGAAAGTGGCTTTTGAGCGAGTAGAACCTTTGCTAAAGATGTTTCGTCTGGACCAAAAATTGGACTGGTTTCCGGTCCATTTCTCCAAAGGGATGAAGCAGAAGGTCATGATTATCTGTGCCTTTGTCGTGGATCCGAGCCTCTTTATAGTGGATGAACCTTTCCTTGGTCTCGATCCGCTTGCGATTGCGGACCTGATTCAGCTTCTAGAAGTAGAAAAGCAAAAGGGCAAGTCCATTCTCATGAGTACCCATGTGCTGGATTCGGCGGAAAAGATGTGTGACGCCTTTATTATCCTCCACAAGGGAGAGGTGCGGGCTCAGGGCAACCTCCAGCAACTCCGCGAGGCCTTTGACATGCCCGAGGCTAGCTTGAACGACATTTACTTGGCTCTGACCAAAGAGGAGGACCTATGAAAGACTTGTTTTTAAGGAGAAAGCAGGCTTTTCGTAAGGAGTGTGTCGGTTATCTGCGCTATGTTCTCAATGACCACTTTGTCTTGTTCCTGCTGGTTCTCATCGGTTTTCTAGCCTACCAGTACAGTCAACTCTTGCAAGATTTTCCTGAAAATCATTGGCCCATCCTCTTGTTTTTGGGAATTGTATCTGCCTTGCTTTTGGCTTGGGGAGGAATCTCGACCTACATAGAAGCACCTGACAAGCTCTTTCTCTTAGTAGCTGAAGAGGAGGTCAAGTCATACCTCAAAGGGCAGATAGTGCGTTCATTGGTTTTCTGGACAATTGTTCAAACCCTCTTTTTACTCTTATTTGCACCCTTGTTTTTAGCCATGGGCTATGGCTTGCCAGTCTTTCTCGTCTATGTGCTTTTTTTAGGAGTTGGGAAATACCTAGTCTTTCGCCACAAAGCAAGCAAATTTTTCACTGAAACTGGACTGGACTGGGACTATGTGATTGCCCAAGAAAGCAAGCGCAAGCAAGTTTTGCTTCGTTTCTTTGCCCTCTTTACTCAGGTCAAGGGCGTTTCAAATAGTGTCAAACGTCGGGCCTATCTGGATTTCATCCTAAAGGCGGTTCAAAAGGTGCCAGGAAAGATCTGGCAAAACCTCTATCTTCGTTCTTATCTGCGAAATGGAGACCTCTTTGCCCTCAGTCTCCGCCTCTTGCTCCTATCCTTGTTAGCTGTGATCTTTATCGAGCAATCTTGGATTGCGACAGCAGTGGTTGTCCTGTTTAATTACCTTATGCTCTTCCAGTTGTTGGCTCTCTATCGTGCTTTTGACTACCAGTATTTGACCCAGCTCTTTCCTTTAGAAAAGGGTGAAAAAGAGAAGGGACTACAGGTAGTTATCCGAGGATTGACCAGTTTTGTTTTACTTGTGGAATTAGTCGTCGGCCTTGTGATCTTCCAAGAAAAACTAGCCCTTCTAGCCCTGCTTGGAGCTGGACTGGTTTTACAAGTCTTGTATTTGCCTTATCAGGTAAAACGTCAGATGCAGGATTAATCTTACTTATAGGACACTAAAAAAAGAAGTTGAGTTCTGTCTCAGCTTCTTTTATTTTCTACAAGATAATAGTTGGTCCGTAGAGACTTAGCTTGGTTTTGACTTGGTCAAAGTGGAAACGGTCATAGGCCCGCCAAGCGGCGCGAGTGGGAGCATCTGGATTGAGAGCGCTGAGACCCAGGAGAAGACTGGAAGTCTGGTAAAATTTTTCCAGCTCAATCAAGAATCGACTATCCACTGTCTCAGTTTTAGAGAGAAAGTCAAGGATATTGTCCAGCTGCTCCTGAAAGCGGACATCGTCAGCTGTTGCCTGTTTGCAGACTTGGTAGGCTTTGTTTAAGTCAGTAATCAAAGTCTGAGCTCTTTTGATTGGGTCTGTATCTGTCATGAGAATGCCTCCTTTGTACTGGTTCTAAAGTTGTTTCAAGTGATTGTCTTTCTATAATCATAGCTTATCACTTTTTAACTCTTTTTCTACTTTCAAATCTTTAATTATCATTGAAATTTCCTGAATGGTAATTGCAGGATTTTATGATAAAAATAATTGTAAGGTTATCATATATTTTTTTAGAATACTTCGACACTTTAGGAATTTTTTTGAGAACCGTTTAGGATTTGGTGAAAAATAGTTTCTAGACTTATGCTATCCTCTTTTTAGGAGGTTTTATCCATGAACTACATTATCATCCAAAAAGAGAAAGAAATTTTCAAATTAAACATAAAGGATATCTACTATATCCAAACGCATCCAAACAAAGCCCATACTGTACAGATTGTTACAGAAAACGCTAGCTTTGATCTGTTTCAAAATTTAAGCAATCTTGAGAAACAATATGGGGAAACCTTGACGAGATGTCATCGAAATTGTCTGGTCAACCTTGAACGGCTAAAATCCATGGATATCCAAAGAAAGACTCTTTTTCTTGGAGAAGAAGGTCGATATGCTATTCAGTATGCCAGACGTCGCTATAGAGACATTCGCCAAAAATGGTTGAAACAAGGAGAATAAGAAGATGAGAATATTTGTTTTAGAGGATGATTTTTCCCAACAGACTAGGATTGAAACGGCGATTGAGAAACTCTTGAAAGAACATCATATCATTCCCAGCTCTTTTGAAGTCTTTGGCAAGCCAGACCAACTTCTGGCAGAGATGCATGAGAAGGGAGCACATCAGCTATTCTTTTTGGACATTGAGATTCGAAATGAGGAGATGAAAGGCCTAGAAGTGGCAAGAAAGATTCGGGATAGAGATCCTTATGCCCTGATTGTCTTTGTGACGACTCACTCGGAGTTTATGCCCCTGTCCTTTCGCTACCAAGTGTCTGCTTTGGACTACATTGATAAGGCCTTGTCGGCAGAGGAGTTTGAGTCTCGTATCGAGACAGCTCTTCTCTATGCCGATAGTCAAGACAGCAAAAGCCTGGCGGAAGATTGCTTTTACTTTAAATCAAAATTTGCTCAATTCCAGTATCCTTTTAAAGAGGTTTACTATCTCGAAACGTCCCCAAGACCCCATCGTGTTATTCTCTATACCAAGACGGATAGGCTGGAATTTACGGCGAGTCTAGAGGAGGTTCTCAAGCAGGAGCCTCGTCTCTTGCAGTGTCATCGTTCTTTTCTCATCAATCCAGCCAATGTAGTTCATTTGGATAAGAAAGAAAAACTGCTTTACTTTCCCAATGGTGGAAGCTGTCTAATCGCGCGTTATAAGGTCAGGGAAGTGTCTGAGGCTATCAATAATTTGCATTGAGCTAGGAGAATTTATGAATATTGCTTGGATATTATTGTATACACTTATTACTAATGGGCTAGAAATTGTCATTTTCTTTAAGGTAGATGGAATTGTTCTGACTCTGGAGAGAGTTTTTAAGGCCTTTCTTTTTAAGATACTGTTGGCAGTTGTTTTTGTAACGATTAGCTATATAGTAGGAAATAATTACCTATCTTATTTTGTGGAACCCTTGTACGGCATCGGTTTATCTTTCTTGTTTTTAAGAGGGTTTCCTAAAAAACTCCTTCTATTTTATGGTCTCTTTCCAATGATATTGGTGAATCTCTTTTATAGAGGAATCTCCTATTTTGTGCTTCCATTTTTGGAGCAAGGGCAGGTGTATGATGACCGCTCTTTTATTTGGTTATTTATAAAAATTTTCATTTGCTTTGTTTCTCTAGCCTTTTTGAAATGGTTAGACTATGATTTCACTAGCTTGAGAAGGGAGATTCTAGATAAAGATTTTCAAAAGTCCCTGACTAAGATTAACTGGATAATGGGGGCTTACTATTTGGTGATACAAAGTCTGTCTTACTTTGAATATGAGCAAGGTATCCAATCAACGACTGTTCGTCATCTGATCCTAGTGTTTTACTTGCTTTTTTTTATGGGGGTTGTCAAGAAGCTGGATACCTATTTGAAGGAAAAACTTCAGGAGAAACTGAACCAAGAGCAGACCTTACGCTACAGAGATATGGAACGCTATAGTCGGCATATAGAGGAGCTTTATAAGGAAGTACGGAGCTTTCGCCATGACTACACCAATCTTTTGACCAGCTTACGTCTGGGTATTGAAGAGGAGGATATGGGGCAGATAAAGAGGTCTACGACTCTGTCTTGAAGGATTCTAGTGAAAAATTGCAGGATAATAAATATGACCTGGGCCGATTGGTGAATATTCGGGACCGTGCCCTCAAAAGTCTCCTCGCAGGAAAATTTCTAAAAGCCAGAGAAAAGGATATTGTCTTTAATGTCGAAGTTCCTGAGGAGATTCAAGTTGAGGGGATGGGTCTGCTTGATTTTTTAACCATCGTATCTATCCTTTGTGACAATGCTATTGAAGCCAGTCTAGAGGTCTGTCAACCTCACGTTTCAATTGCCTTTTTTAAAAATGGGGCACAGGAGACCTTTATCATTGAAAACTCCATCAAAGAAGAGGGCATAGATGTTTCTGAAATCTACTCTTTTGGAGTTAGTTCTAAAGGGGAGGACCGAGGTGTTGGTCTCTATACAGTTATGAAGATTGTGGAAAGTCATCCCAATGCCAGTCTCAATACCACCTGTCACAACCAAGTCTTTCGTCAGGTTTTGACAATTCACTCGATGTCAGTTGATGATTAGAAGATTTGTGAAAAGAAGTACTGCCTGCAGTCATCAATTAAAATACTATAGTATGATAGATATCCTATATGAATAGGAAATCCTATTTTATCATCTGTTCTACGTTGATCATAGCATCGAATCTTCTTATGCTGTTTGTGGTGAACAAGGGAGAAGAAACAGGGAGCAATCTGTTTGTGATTGCTATAGCCTGTGTTTTGCTGCCAGCCTTTTTATATGTAGTTGAAAACCGACAGCCTTCATTAGTAAATGTAGAATCAATACTCCTGATTCAGTTGGCAGTTATATCTCTACTCCGTCTTATCAACAGAATAGGGAGTATGCCTGAAATTCTCAACATTATCATTACCCTTCTCGTTTTGGCAGTTGGGACAGCTGGTATCTTTGTTGCAATCATGAAAATATATCAGAACAGACGGAAGTGAGGGTGAGTAGCTTTTGATTTTAGGTCTTTACGTTGTTAAATTTCCTTGGGAAAAGTATGTTTTTCATGCTTGCTTTTTTTAATTTTTTTACAATTTAGGAAGTTTCGATGACCATTCATGATTTGGGTGAATTAAGCTCAAAAGGAGTGCTATACTAGGAGTGTAAAGGGTGTAGCTTATCTAAGATTAAGCACACATTTAGGAGGAAATCTTATGAAGAAAAAAATACTTATCATTTTCGTCTTGTATTTAATCATGTCCATCTTTCTTTATCCGCTTAGGGAAAGTGTTTGGTATCTTCTGTTTTATACCATAGCCTATCTGATTGCGGTTATGATCTATTTTGCTTTAACTAAAAAGAAAGGAACAAAGAAATGAAAACTTTTCTTGCTAAAAAACGGAACACCTTTCTTACGAGATTGTTCCTAGGGCAGTTGCCCTTGCTTGTCTCTATTTATCTATTTCTATCTCGTCAGTTTTTAAATTTTTCCTTGGTTTTCCAATTTCTTTTAGTGGTTATTAACTTGGCTTCTATTTTGGTCACTGTTTATCTCACTAGGGAGATGAGGATAAGAGAGTTTGAAGACGATGATTTAGTTAGTCCTAGAACCAATCAAGTCATGTTCATCGGCCTGACAAGCTTTATGTCTATTATTTGTTTGTATAGAGGTATCACAGCGGAAGAATTCTATCAGCAATTAATTGCCTATATTGGTGCCATTCTCTGCTTGCTTATCATGCTTCTGCTCATTTGGGGCATGAAGTATTATAAAAAAAGTAGCTTGCCTTCCTCTTCTGACAGAATCTTTTTATTAGAAGGCTCTATTAAACTGTCCGTGAAATAAGTGAATAGAGATATTTAATATGAAATATAGATTATTTCTTGTTATTTTCTTGAGTAGTATTTTGGATATTCTTTTAGGAACATTTTTACAAATCTCTAATGTATCAATTGGGTGGCTTGTTCTCTACAGTGCCTTGTTTGAAGCAGGGATTTTTCTTCTTACCAATAAAGGGTTGACGGTACAAATCAAGGAGGCAGACATTCAAAACCGTTTTAAATTTATTTTTGGAAAAACGATATGGTTTCAAATTCTTTTGCTTATCTTTGTGATGGCCAAACTTTATCTTGGTTTGGATGCGAAGTTGATTTTATTTTACGGGCATATTTTCATTATCTTTAATGCCTTAATATATCTATTATCTAGTAGTCGGGTTAGTCTTAAAAAGAGCAAACCGTCCTCTTAATCTTGCAGCAGTAGAGCCCGGCAAGGGGAGGTATTAGGCTAGTCGTTGTCTTGTAAATAGTAGGGGGATTTCTATGAAAAAACACTCTATTCTTTTCAAAACGAGTGCAATTCTTTCTTATTTGTTTTTGTTTTTTGGATTATTTTGGACAACCCAATTTTGGAGCAATTATTGGGAGTTCTCGTCTTGGGTAGGAAATATTATCTGGATCCGAAACATCATCAGTGTTCTCTTTATCGGCTTGATGGTTTGGATTTTGGTCAGGTCGGGCCATGCTTATCTCTTCGCATCCCTAGGAAAAAGTGGTTGAGCTATTCTGTTCTGACGGTGTTAGTAGCTGTCGTGCTGATATGCTTTAACTATCTGACAGCTAAACACGTTCAGGGAACAAACGAAGGTTGGAATTTATTTATTGCCTATAGTGAGACCAATTTTGCGGAGTTCGGTGTTTACCTAACTTTAATCGTACTAGGACCTCTGATGGAAGAATTGGTGTGTAGAGGACTGCTTCAGCATGCCTTCTTTAAGAATTCGAGATGGGGGCTGGATCTTCTCTTTCCTTCACTCCTATTTTCCTTGCCTCACTTTTCTAGCTTGCCAAGTCTCACAGATATTTTTGTCTATACGACAGTGGGCTTTCTATTTGCCTGTCTGACACGTTATACGAAGAGTATCTATCCTTCTTATGCGATTCATATTGTTAATAATATCATCGCAAACTTACCATTTTTGCTCACTTTTCTACATAGGGTCTTGGGGTGAAAAAACCAAAAGGTTTACTTTTCAGCCATAGAGGAGTTCATCATGTATAAACACTTATTTTTTCTAGATTCAAAAACTTTAGACTGGTTGACACCTTATATTCTAGTCTTGGCTTCTGATACCATTGCCTTTAATGTTTTTGTGTTAACCTTTGTATCTGCGGCGGTCTTTTCTTTCCTGAATCCCATATTAGCTTTTATGGCTATATTCTTAGGAGCTGGTTATGTTATCGGATTTTGGTTACTAAAATGGTTTGTTTTGGAAAGACTAGAGCTCAAGGATGACTTGTAGGAAAGTCTGTTTGTTGAGGAGGATAGCTGTATGGCCATTTTCAATAAGTGTCATGCCTTGTTTTTTGGATTTTTAGTATTTGCAATCGTTGGTGCAGCGAGTTATTCCATTAATCAAGGGGATTATTTTCAACACCAGTGCACATTCATTGTTGTAAAGAGTCTCTTGCTTTTCCTTAGTTTTGGCTATGCGAAATGGTTTGATATGATTTCTTTTGGTAATTTAAGCAAGAAACAACTCTTGCTGTTTATTGGAACCTTTCTTCTTACTGTGCTAGTAAATATAGGTTATCATACCTTTTTCTCAGTTGCTTCTGGTGCCTCGGCTCAACACCTTGAGGAAACGAGTAAAGGGCTTCCGCTTTCCTTTATTGTAAGTATTACAGTTTTGGGACCAATCCAGGAGGAACTCATGTTCAGAGGACTTCTTCAGGGGGCTATATTTGAAAATTCTTGGTTAGGGCTTGTACTGACTTCCTCTCTCTTTTCTTTCATGCATGAACCTTATGATGTGCCTTCGTTTTTCTATTATCTACTTGGGAGCTTGTTGCTGGGCTTTGCTTACAAAAAGAGCCAAAATTTGTGGGTTTCTACTCTAGTCCACATGTCTTACAACAGTTTGCCACTTTTAACTTATTTCTAAAAATCATGGAAAGGTAAGCAGAAGACGGTGCTTGCCTTCTTTAAGCTATAATGATAGCCTGAATCAATTGAGATGCTTTTCTTTGGGAATCGGGTGTGAAGCGGTTGACGAATGGACCAAAAACTAGTAGAATAGTAAGGAAACTTTATACGGAGGAAAGAAATGGACTTGGGTGATAATGAGCTAACGCTGACCCCTATACCTGGGAAGAGTGGTAAGGCTTATATGGGAAGCTACCCTGATGGGAAGCGCGTCTTTGTAAAAATGAACACCTCTCCAATCCTACCTGGCCTAGCCAGAGAACAAATCGCTCCTCAATTACTATGGACTCGTCGTTTGCCAGATGGTCGTGATATGTGTGCCCAAGAATGGTTGACGGGTAAAATCTTGACACCGCACGATATGAATCGCAAGCAGATTATCAATATCTTGACACGTCTTCACCGCTCACGTCCCTTGATGAAGCAGTTGAGCCGTTTGGGATATACCATGGAGACGCCAGTAGACTTGTTGCAGTCTTGGAGGCAGGAAGCACCCGAAGTCTTGAAACGACATCAGTACTTAAATTCGGTGATTGATGATTTGCGCAGGACGGTTCCAGGGTTTAGGGAAGACCATGCAACGATTGTGCATGGTGATCTTCGCCATAGTAATTGGATTGAGACAGAGAGTGGGCTCGTTTATCTAGTGGATTGGGATTCGGTTCGCCTGACGGATCGCATGTTTGATGTGGCGCATATGCTGTGTCATTATATTCCAGAGCAACATTGGCATGATTGGCTGACTTATTACGGTTATAAGTACAATCAGACAGTGTTAGATAAATTGTATTGGTATGGTCAATATTCTTACTTGAGCCAGATTACCAAATACTTTGTAAATCAAGATTTAGATAATGTAAACCGGGAGATTTATGCCTTGCGTATCTTCCGTGACAAGTATGGAAAGAAAAGATGAGAGTTAGAAATCGTAAAGGGGCGACAGAGTTACTAGAGGCTAATCCTCAGTATGTTGTCCTCAATCCCTTGGAAGCTAAAGGGAAATGGCGAGACTTGTTTGGAAATGATCATCCTATTCATATTGAGGTTGGAAGTGGGAAAGGAGCCTTCGTATCAGGAATGGCCAAACAAAACCCTGACATCAACTATATCGGGATTGACATCCAAAAGTCGGTATTAAGTTATGCCTTGGATAAGGTATTAGAAGTTGGAGTGCCTAATATCAAGTTGTTGTGGGTAGATGGTTCAGATTTGACGGATTACTTTGAAGACGGTGAAATTGATCGTCTCTACCTAAACTTTTCAGATCCTTGGCCTAAAAAACGCCATGAAAAACGCCGTCTGACCTACAAGAGTTTTTTGGATACCTTCAAGCGCATCTTGCCTGAGAATGGGGAAATCCATTTCAAGACAGACAATCGTGGCTTGTTTGAGTACAGCCTGGTGAGTTTTTCTCAGTATGGGATGAAACTGAACGGAGTTTGGTTGGACTTACATGCCAGTGATTTTGAAGGAAATGTCATGACGGAATATGAGCAAAAATTCTCCAACAAGGGTCAAGTGATCTACCGAGTTGAGGCAGAATTTTAAGAAATAGCTTAAAAACCAGCCGTTTGAGTGCTAATGCTTTACATAAATTGACAAACGTGCTATACTGATAGTAAGAATATGAAAAAGAGAGGCGGGGAAATATCTTCGCCTCTTGCTTATGAGGAGGTGGACGCAATCGCAACAATCGTAGAATTAGTCAGAGAAGTTGTAGAACCTGTCATTCAAGCACCTTTTGAACTCGTGGATATCGAGTATGGAAAGATTGGCAGTGACATGATTCTCAGTATTTTTGTAGATAAACCGGAAGGAATTACCTTGAACGACACGGCAGACCTGACAGAAATTATCAGTCCTGTCTTAGACACCATCAAGCCTGATCCCTTCCCAGAACAATATTTCTTAGAAATCACCAGTCCAGGCTTGGAACGTCCTTTGAAAACCAAGGATGCCGTCGCTGGAGCAGTTGGGAAATACATCCATGTCGGGCTCTACCAAGCCATCGATAAACAAAAAGTCTTTGAAGGAACTTTGTTGGCCTTTGAAGAGGACGAGTTGACCATGGAGTATTTGGACAAAACTCGTAAAAAAACCGTCCAAATTCCATACAGTTTAGTATCAAAAGCACGTTTAGCAGTAAAACTATAGAAAAGAAAGGATAGCTTTTGAGGATTCAAAAGTGAAAAAAACATGAGTAAAGAAATGCTAGAGGCCTTCCGCATTTTGGAAGAAGACAAGGGAATCAAAAAAGAAGACATCATCGACGCAGTAGTAGAGTCGCTTCGTTCCGCTTACCGTAGACGCTATGGTCAATCTGATAGCGTAGCTATCGACTTCAATGAAAAAACAGGAGACTTTACAGTTTATACTGTCCGTGAAGTTGTTGATGAAGTATTTGATAGCCGTTTGGAGATCAGCTTGAAGGATGCTCTTGCCATTAATTCAGCCTATGAGCTTGGTGACAAAATCAAGTTTGAAGAAGCACCAGCTGAGTTTGGTCGTGTAGCAGCCCAATCTGCCAAACAAACCATCATGGAAAAAATGCGCAAGCAAACACGTGCCATCACTTATAATACTTACAAAGAACATGAGCAAGAAATCATGTCTGGTACGGTAGAACGATTTGACAACCGCTTTATTTACGTCAACCTTGGCAGCATCGAAGCTCAATTGTCAAAACAAGACCAAATCCCTGGTGAAGTCTTTGCTTCTCACGATCGTATCGAAGTCTATGTTTACAAGGTTGAAGACAATCCTCGTGGTGTGAACGTCTTTGTCAGTCGTAGCCATCCAGAAATGATTAAGCGTTTGATGGAGCAAGAAATTCCAGAAGTGTATGACGGAACTGTTGAAATCATGAGCGTAGCTCGTGAAGCAGGTGACCGTACCAAGGTTGCTGTTCGTAGCCACAATCCAAACGTGGACGCTATCGGGACAATCGTTGGACGTGGTGGTGCTAACATCAAGAAAATCACCAGTAAATTCCACCCAGCTCGTTACGATGCCAAGAGCGATCGCATGATTCCTGTCGAAGAAAACATCGACGTTATCGAGTGGGTAGCGGATCCAGCTGAGTTTATCTACAATGCCATCGCACCTGCAGAGGTTGACCAAGTTATCTTTGATGAAAATGACAGCAAACGTGCCTTGGTCGTTGTACCTGATAACAAGCTTTCTCTTGCCATCGGTCGTCGTGGACAAAACGTTCGCTTGGCAGCTCACTTGACGGGTTACCGTATCGATATCAAGTCTGCCAGTGAGTTTGAGGCTATGGAAGAAGCAGGTCAAGTTGATTACGCAGTTGCGGATGAATTGATCGAAGAATAAAAACTGCTAGAGGAGGGAAAGATGAAAACAAGAAAAATCCCTTTGCGCAAGTCTGTTGTATCCAATGAAGTGATTGATAAGCGTGATTTGCTCCGCATTGTCAAGAACAAAGAAGGACAGGTCTTTATCGATCCGACAGGCAAGGCCAATGGCCGTGGCGCTTATATCAAGCTAGACAATGCAGAAGCCCTAGAGGCAAAAAAGAAGAAAGTCTTTAACCGCAGCTTTAACATGGAAGTGGAAGAAAGCTTTTATGACGAGTTGATCGCTTATGTGGATCACAAAGTGAAAAGAAGAGAGTTAGGACTTGAATAAGCAAAAGATAAGCAATCTCTTGGGACTTGCTCAACGAGCAGGCCGGATCATATCGGGTGAGGAATTGGTAGTCAAGGCAATCCAAGACCAGAAAGCCAAGCTAGTCTTTCTAGCTCATGATGCTGGTCCCAATCTGACCAAGAAGATTCAAGATAAAAGTGACTATTATCAAGTAGAAGTTATAACCGTGTTTTCAACACTGGAATTAAGCATAGCAGTCGGAAAATCGAGAAAGGTTTTGGCTGTGACAGATGCTGGATTTACAAAGAAAATGAGGTCTCTTATGGAATAGAAGAGGAGGACATAATTTGTCTAAGAAAAGATTGTACGAAATCGCAAAAGAACTTGGAAAAGAAAGTAAAGAAGTTGTAGCGCGTGCAAAAGAGTTGGGCTTGGATGTGAAAAGCCACTCATCGAGCGTGGAAGCTGCTGCTGCTGAACAAATCGCAGCTAGCTTTAAATCTGCACCTGCTCCTAAGGCAGAAGCAAAACCAGCAGCACCAAAAGCAAGTGTAGAAAAGAAAGCAGAAAAGTCTGTTTCGGCTAAACCAGCTGCTGCAAAGGAAGAAAGCAAACCAGCTGCACCTGTAGCTCCTAAGGAAGAAAAAGTAGTGGCCGCAAGACCACAGAGTCGAAACTTCAAGGCGGAGCGTGAGGCGCGTGCCAAAGAGCAGGCAGAACGACGCAAACAAAACAAGGGCAACAACCGTGACCAACAACAAAACGGCAACCGTCAGAAACGACGGCCGTAATGGTGGCAAAACTGGTCAAGGAAACCGCGACAATCGCCGATTTAACGACCAAGGGAAAAAACCACAAGGTCAAGGAAATCATGGCAATGATCGCCGTCAGCAACAAGACTTCCAGCCCAAGCAAGCTGGCCCACGTGTTGACTTTAAAGCCCGTGCAGCAGCCCTAAAAGCAGAGCAAAATGCAGAGTACGCACGCTCAAGCGAGGAGCGCTTCAAACAATCGCAAGCTGCCAAAGAAGCCTTGGCTCAAGCTAATAAACGCAAGGAACCAGAGGAAATCTTTGAAGAAGCTGCTAAGCTAGCTGAACAAACGCAGCCAGTAGTAACAGTAGCTCCTGTAGCGAAAGAAGCGCCGGTGGATACACGTCGTAAAAAACAAGCTCGACCAGACAAAGAACGTGACGATTATGATCACGAAGAAGATGGTCCTAGAAAACAACAAAAGAATCGAAGTAGTCAGAATCAAGTGAGAAATCAAAGAAATAGTAACTGGAATAACAACAAGAAAAATAAAAAAGGGAACAAGCAAAACAACCGTAACCAGACTCCAAAACCTGTTACAGAGCGTAAGTTCCACGAATTGCCAACAGAATTTGAGTATACAGATGGTATGACTGTTGCGGAAATCGCAAAACGTATCAAACGTGAACCAGCTGAAATCGTTAAGAAACTCTTTATGATGGGTGTTATGGCCCACACAAAACCAATCTTTGGATGGTGACACCATTGAGCTCCTATTGGTAGATTATGGTATCGAAGCCAAACAGAAGGTTGAAGTGGACAATGCGGATATCGAGCGCTTCTTCGTCGAAGATGGTTATCTCAATGAAGATGAATTGGTTGAGCGTCCACCAGTTGTGACCATCATGGGGCACGTTGACCATGGTAAAACAACCCTTCTAGATACCCTTCGTAACTCTCGTGTTGCAACAGGAGAAGCAGGTGGGATCACTCAGCATATCGGTGCCTACCAAATCGTTGAAAACGGTAAGAAGATTACCTTCCTTGATACACCAGGACACGCGGCCTTTACATCGATGCGTGCGCGTGGTGCCTCTGTTACCGATATTACCATCTTGGTCGTAGCAGCAGACGACGGTGTTATGCCTCAGACTATCGAAGCCATCAACCACTCAAAAGCAGCCAACGTCCCAATCATCGTAGCCATTAACAAGATTGATAAACCAGGTGCCAACCCAGAACGTGTTATCGGTGAATTGGCAGAGCATGGTGTTATGTCAACAGCTTGGGGTGGTGATTCTGAGTTTGTCGAAATCTCAGCTAAATTCAACCAAAATATCGAAGAATTGTTGGAAACAGTCCTTCTTGTGGCTGAAATCCAAGAACTCAAAGCAGACCCAACAGTTCGTGCGATCGGTACTGTTATCGAAGCTCGCTTGGATAAAGGAAAAGGTGCGGTCGCAACCCTTCTTGTTCAACAAGGTACCTTGAATGTTCAAGACCCTATCGTTGTCGGAAATACCTTCGGTCGTGTCCGTGCTATGACCAATGACCTTGGTCGTCGTGTCAAGGTTGCAGGACCATCAACACCAGTTTCTATCACAGGTTTGAACGAAGCACCGATGGCCGGTGACCACTTTGCTGTTTACGAAGATGAAAAATCTGCGCGTGCGGCTGGTGAAGAACGTGCTAAACGTGCCCTTATGAAACAACGTCAAGCTACCCAACGTGTCAGCCTTGAAAACCTCTTTGATACGCTTAAAGCTGGTGAACTTAAGTCTGTTAACGTCATCATCAAGGCCGACGTACAAGGTTCTGTTGAAGCCCTTTCTGCCTCACTTCAAAAGATCGACGTGGAAGGTGTTAAAGTTACCATCGTCCACTCAGCGGTCGGTGCCATCAATGAATCTGACGTGACTCTTGCGGAAGCTTCAAATGCCTTTATCGTTGGTTTCAACGTCCGCCCTACACCACAAGCGCGTCAACAAGCTGAAGCAGACGATGTAGAAATCCGTCTCCACAGCATTATCTACAAGGTTATCGAAGAGATGGAAGAAGCCATGAAAGGGATGCTTGACCCAGAATTCGAAGAAAAAGTTATCGGTGAAGCAGTTATTCGTGAAACCTTCAAGGTGTCCAAAGTGGGAACCATCGGTGGATTCATGGTTACAAGTGGTAAGGTTACCCGTGACTCTAAAGTCCGTGTCATCCGTGACGGCGTCGTTATCTATGATGGCGAACTCGCAAGCTTGAAACACTACAAAGACGACGTGAAAGAAGTTACGAACGGCCGTGAAGGTGGATTGATGATCGACGGCTACAATGATATCAAGATGGATGATGTCATTGAGGCGTATGTCATGGAAGAAATCAAGAGATAATAGAGAAACGATAGCCAATTTGACTCGTCGTCAACAGCGCCTTGATGAACCCTTAGTTCTATCTAAGGCTTGTTTCCTAGATTCAAATGGCTCTAGTTCCTCTATCTAATAAATAGCTAGGTCTGCTGGCCTAGCTTTTGGTTCAAAGTAGAGAAAGGAATATCATGGCAAATCATTTCCGTACGGATCGTGTGGGCATGGAAATCAAGCGTGAAGTCAATGAGATTTTGCAGAAGAAAGTCCGTGATCCGCGTGTCCAAGGTGTGACCATCACAGATGTTCAGATGCTGGGGGGATTTGTCTGTTGCCAAGGTTTACTACACCATTTTGAGTAACCTTGCTTCGGATAATCAAAAAGCTCAAATCGGGCTTGAGAAAGCAACTGGTACTATCAAACGTGAACTTGGTCGCAATTTGAAATTGTACAAAATCCCAGATTTAACCTTCGTCAAAGACGAATCCATCGAATATGGAAACAAGATTGACGAAATGCTACGTAATCTGGATAAGAACTAAAAAAAGAGGGATGACCCTCTTTTTTGGTGGGGAAAAATAGGTGGAATTTGAAATGGAAAAAAATATTCTTTTTAAAAAAAGGGATTCTGTATTTTTTTAAATGTTAGCTAATCAGAAAATACTTTTTAGCAAATATGATATGATGATTTCATAAATAAAAAGGAGATTCTATCAATGAATAATGTAAAAAAAGTTTGTCGTTTAGCTTTTGCTATGTCTTTCCGTCTCTACTCTAGTTGCTTGTAGTTCTCTTTCTGAAAAAAACAAGTAGCTCTTCTAGTGAGAATCAAACAGAAGCTTCATCTAGTAGTTCTGAGAAAAAAAGGGTATCTTTTCTAAAGCCAAAGAGAAATTTAGTTCAAATGATTTTTAATCCTCAAGATGTTAGTGATACAACAATTGAATCTATTAAAACCTATGAAGATTATTTAACGATGTTTCAGAAAATCGTTGATAATTATTACACAGAAGCTGACCAAGCCTTTAAAGGTACTGCTTTAGAAGATAGTGCTTCTATCCAAGAATTAAAAGATAGCACGAAAAAAAGAAATAGAAGAACAGAAAAAAACAATATGGTCCATTAAAGAAAGCACCAATTCAAGGAAAAAGAGGAAATTATTCAATTTCTAAAAAGATTATCGTGATAATCTACATCAACAAGTAGAACAGTGGAAAGCTAGTCTATAGTAGGAAGAGTGGGGCTAAAGATGGACTATCAATTATTACCTCATGAATATATGATTATGAATAGTGATGATGTTAGTTTTGGGAAAAATGGTCTGTATACGGATGATCTAATTTTAACAAACTTACATCTAATACACATAAAAAAAGGTATATTTGGGGAAGAAAAGGACAAATCATCATACCTATTAATCAAATAAAAAAATATTTGAAGGTAAACCACAAGTTTCTGTAACTAAAAAAATAATGGTTCTAAACGCTTAGAAATTTACTATAATAGTGGTCAAGCTATTTTCTCATTCTCTAATACTAAAGATACTGATAAGTGGGCAACTAATATTATTAAATTGATTTCTGGTGATACGAATGATTTTGAAACATTGGGTGATAGCAGTTTGTTTGGAGCAGATGTTTTAGCAGAAACAATTAAAGATACATTTGATGCTTTCAAAACAGGCCTAGGTTTTAAAGACTCAGAACCAGAAAAATTATCTACCAAGTGTACTTTTTGTGGTGCTCCTTTATCAGGAACGACAAAACAGGTAGTGAAATGTGGCTTTTGTGACATGGAACAGAGTTTGTAGGAGATGAAAGATGGGTATAATTAAAGCAGTAACGGATTCCATTAATGGAACTTTTGCAGACCAGTGGAAAGAAATTATCACAGTTCAAGCCTTTGACGAACACACGGCTGTTTGCCCAGGTATTCTTCAAGAAAGTAATAATGGTAGAGGAGTCAATAACAAAGGGTCCCTAGGTATCATTTCAAATGGCTCAAAAATCTTTGTTCCTGAAATACAGCTGCTTTTATTTTTAGTCAATCCGGGATAGAAGATATCATCACAGAACCGGGTGGTTATGAATATCAAAATGGTGAGAGTAGTATTTTTAATGGAGATGGTTTTAAAAAATCATTGTTTGATAATGTCGTGAATCGTGTTGGATTCGGTGGACAAAGTGACCAACAAAAACAAATTTGTTTTGTCAATTTGAGAGAAATTCGTGACATTAGGTTTGGTACTCGTGGACCAGTTATGTACAATGATTTGTTTTATGGTGCGGATTTAGAAGTGCGTGCTTTTGGAACTTTTTCTATTAGAATTACGGATGCTACCCAGTTTGTTAAAAATTTTCTACCAGCAAATGTAACCTATTATTCCTTTGATAGTGCTCAGGCTAGAGCTCAAATAGTAACAGAATTTCTTCAATCCTTTACAATGGCTTTAAATGCTTTATCAACAAGCTATCGTATTTCACAATTGCCTTCACAAACTGGAGTTCTTGCAGAACAAGTATTAAGTAATAAACAATATGCTGGTACTTGGAAGGAACGCTTTGGTTTTGAGATTGTTAAAGTTGCTGTTGCAAATATTGAATTTTCGCCTGAATCCAAGGAACTCGTTAAACAATTTTCATCAAATAAGATGAATTTAAAAGCATATGAGGAAATTTCGCAGAAATCATCTAATATTGCAGCACAACAAAAGATTGCATCAGGAATAGAACAACATGGTTTAGGAGATGGTGCAGGAATGATTTTTGGCATGAATATGGTACAAGGTCTAGATGAAAAGGTGACCAAACCAACTCTTTCTCTAGATGAACAAATTGAAGCCCTAACCAAACTTAAATCACTTTTTAGATGCAGGTATATTGTCTCAGGAAGAATTTGATATAAAGAAAAAAAGAAATTATGGATTTATAATGATAAAAAAATCAAGTATTGTTATTGATTAGAAGAAGCGGAATTTACCAGATTTGACCTTCGTCAAAGACGAGTCCATCGAATATGGAAACAAGATTGACGAAATGCTACGCAATCTGGATAAGAATTAAGAAAGAGGGATTGACCCTCTTTTTTTCTTTTTCAGAGTAGTCTGTTTGCTAATCATCGATATGTTGCTCTTGTAAAAGGCAGTTTAAAAAATTTGTATATTTCAAATAGTATGATATGATAAAGTCTGATATGAATGAAAAATGGAGATACAAATGGCTAAACAAGATATAGCTATGCAAGTATTGCAACAAGTGGTGAAATTACCCGTAGTCAAAGTTGATCGAGAGAAATTTTTAGTAGAAAAGTTTTCCAAGGAATTAGACCGTAAGGATATTCCAACTTTGATTGAACAAGGACCGACGGCTTTATTACCCCAGGAAAGCTTGGATAGAGTGGCCAAGGCCTGTATTAAGGATAATGTCCTGTTAGCCAGTGGAACTTCGGTTTTGGCAGGTCTACCTGGAGGGATTGTCATGGCGATCACCATCCCGACAGATGTAGCCCAGTTTTACGCTTTTTCATTAAAACTAGCTCAGGAACTAGGCTATATTTACGGATTTGATGATCTTTGGGCATCGCGCAATGAGTTAAGCGAGGAAGCTAAAAACACACTCCTACTGTATCTCGGAGTGATGCTGGGAGTAAATGGTGCAGGTGCCCTGCTTCGATCAGGCGGTGTGACAGTAGCCAAGCAAGTCATAAAAGTAGTGAACAAGAAAGCCTTGACAAAAACTCTTTGGTATCCGATTTTAGAAAAAGTTTTGAAAATTTTTGGTGTCAATCTGACAAAAGGAGGTCTAGCTAAAGGGATGGGGAAAGTGATCCCTATCCTAGGTGGAGTCATTTCTGGTGGCTTAACCTTTGCGACCATGAAACCGATGGGAGAAAGATTGCAACAGGAATTGTCCAAGCTGGTCAACTACAATGAAGTGCAATATCAAAGAGACGTTGATACTATCCGAAAAGAGGTCGAAATCATCGAAGGAGAGTAATATGGGATTCATTAAAATTCTAGCCAAGACATACGGGAATTACTTTTTGTGATGCAAAGCATCAAAGTCCTGAAGAACATGAAAAAAGATGACAATGCTCTAGTAGGTTTCGGGAAAGTACTGCTTGCTGACAAGTTGATGGATGTAGCCCAGTGGCTCGCAAAACCAGATGATAAGGAATAACTTGAAATGAAAGAAACTAGCAGGAACTCTTCTGCTAGTTTTTTAATCTCTTTCCATATGGTATAATATAAGCAGTAAAATCATTTTATACTCTTCGAAAATCTCTTCAAACCACGTCAGCTTCACCTTGCCGTAGGTATGGTTACTGACTTCGTCAGTTCTATCCACAACCTCAAAACACTGTTTTGAGCAACCTGCGGCTAGCTTCCTAGTTTGCTCTTTGATTTTCATTGAGTATTAGAACATACAATGGAGGTCGTCATGGACAATATCATCGATGTGTCAATTCCCGTTGCAGAAGTGGTGGACAAGCATCCAGAAGTCTTGGAAATCCTAGTGGAGCTTGGTTTTAAACCACTTGCTAATCCCTTGATGCGCAACACAGTCGGTCGCAAGGTATCGCTCAAACAGGGTTCTAAGCTTGAAGGAACTCCTATGGACAAGATTGTCCGCACGCTAGAAGCGAACGGCTATGAAGTGATTGGATTAGACTAATGGCAGATGAACGGATTCATATCCTACGGGATATTTTGTTAGAATTGCACAATGGTGCCTCTCCTGAGTCGATTCAGGAGCGTTTTGATGCGACCTTTACAGGTGTCTCGGCCATTGAGATTTCCCTCATGGAGCACGAATTGATGAACTCAGACTCAGGAGTCACTTTTGAAGATGTCATGGAGCTCTGTGATGTCCATGCTAATCTTTTTAAAAATGCAGTAAAGGGCGTCGAAGTAGAGGATACCGAACACCCTGGCCACCCAGTTTGCGTCTTCAAGGATGAAAATCTGGCTCTCCGTGCTGCCTTGATTCGCATTCGGAGATTGCTAGATACATATGATTCTATGGAAGACGAGGAAATGCTGGCAGAGATGCGTAAGGGTTTGGTTCGTCAAATGGGGCTTTTGGGGCAATTTGACATCCACTATCAGCGCAAGGAAGAGCTCTTTTTTCCCATCATGGAACGCTATGGTCATGATTCGCCTCCTAAGGTTATGTGGGGTGTGGATGATCAGATCAGAGAACTCTTTCAAACAGCTCTAACGACAGCCAAGTCACTACCAGAAGTGTCGATTAGCAGTGTAAAAGAAGATTTGAAGCTTTTGCGACAGAGTTTGAGAGCATGATTTTCAAGGAAGAGTCCATCCTCCTCATGATTCTCCTTGAGTCTTTCACCCAGGATGATTGGATTCAGATTGCGGAGGAGAGTGATGCTTATGGCTATGCCATCATCCGTCCGTCTGAGAAATGGGTTCCAGACCGCCAGAGTTTCCTTGAGGAAAAGAGTGCAGAGGAGCCCGTGCAGCTAGACACAGCTGAAGGTCAAGTGCAGCAAGTTATCGATACGCCTGAAGGCCAGTTCACCATTACCTTTACCCCTAAGGAAAAGGAAGCGGTGCTGGACCGTCATAGTCAACAGGCTTTTGGCAATGGCTATCTCTCCGTCGAGCAGGCCAACCTCATCCTCAATCACCTCCCCATGGAGATTACCTTTGTCAATAAAGACGATATTTTCCAGTATTACAATGACAATACACCAGCTGATGAGATGATTTTCAAACGGACACCGTCCCAAGTTGGGCGCAATGTCGAGTTATGTCATCCTCCAAAATATTTGGAGAAAGTCAAAGCTATCATGCAAGGTCTGCGTGAAGGGGTCAAGGACAAGTATGAAATGTGGTTCAAGTCTGAGTCGCGAGGTAAGTTTGTCCACATCACCTACGCTGCAGTACACGATGAAAACGGAGAATTTCAAGGAGTGTTGGAGTATGTTCAGGATATTCAGCCCTACCGTGAGATTGATACGGACTACTTCCGTGGATTAGAATAAGGAGTACTAATGAGTTACGAACAAGAATTTATGAAGGAATTTGAAGTCTGGGTTAATACCCAGATCATGATCAATGAAATGGCGCACAAGGAAAGTCAAAAAGTCTACGAAGAAGACCAAGACGAACGTGCCAAAGATGCCATGATTCGCTACGAGAGCCGCTTGGATGCCTACCAGTTCTTGCTGGGTAAATTTGAAAACTTCAAAGCAGGCAAGGGATTTCATGATCTGCCAGAGGGATTATTTGGTGAGCGAAACTATTAAAATTCAGATACTTTCTTGATTTTTGCCAAAATCTTGATAGAATATCTTTATTAAATCCTTGTCAGAGCAGGGATTTTTTATTGAAAGGATTTTATCATGTCAAAGAAACTCCAACGTAAAAAACAATTGCGAAATAGCCTTCGTCGCTCAGGTGCATTTTCAACTACAGTGACCAAAGTTGTCGAAGAGACCAAGAAAGTCGTGAAACACGCAGAAAAATCTGCCAGCCAAGCAGGAAAAGTTGTCTCTAAAAAAGTGGAACAAGCAGTAGAAGCGACCAAGGAACAGGCTCAAAAAGTAGCCAATTCAGTAGAAGATTTCGCAGCTACTTTGGGTGGCCTCTCAGTAGATCGCGCTAAGACTTTCTATGATGAAGGTATCAAGTCAGCTGCTGACTTTAAAAACTGGACTGAAAAAGAACTTCTTGCCTTGAAAGGAATCGGCCCAGCTACCATCAAGAAATTAAAAGAACACGGCATCAGTTTCAAGTAATTTTTCTTGTTCCTTGCATTTCCGTGAAAAACTTGTTACAATAAAGCCATTAGAGGTGTTTTGAATCCCACATTTTACAGAAAGTGGCGGTGCTGAGAAGTCCACAAATGTGTCAAAACTGGTTGCTGATGGATGAAAAATTGAAATAAAAAAGTCTTTTTGTTTTAAAGACAAGAGTTGCGGGCTTTGCCCGAAATTGGGTGGTACCGCGGATTAGCACATTCGTCCCTGTCATGGATATGGCAGGGGCGATTTTTTGTAGAAAGCGAGGGAAGAAAATTGGGAACAGACCAGATTATTACTCTGCTCAGTGGAGCTGGTATAGGAGCTATCTTAAGTGCATTTTTTACTTTCATAAATAGTAGCAAAAAGAATAAACTTGATTTTATAACTAAAGAGCGTTCAGAGTGGAGACGAGATATTCAATTTATTTTAGATGACTTGGGTAAAGTAGGTAAGCGTGCAGAAGCTTTACAACGTTTAAAGTCACGAATTAATCCATACGGAAAGAGTTTAACAGTTAAGAATGGAGATAATTTTTTTATTTATATGAAGGTCATATCTGGAGTTTGATTAATACAATTGATATAACCAATACTAGTCAAATAGAAAAGTTATCCGATTATGTGCGATTACTTTGGAAATATGACTGGGAGAGATCTAAGCGAGAAATAAAATTCGATATTTTTTTAATAGCTTTTATATACTTTATTCTTGTTATCGGATCCATATCTAATTCTTTATTAATTCTTTTTTTAAGGTTGAAGATTCTTGCTGGAAGCTTGTATTGATTATAGCATCGATTGTTATGATAATGAGTATATTCTACTTTGGAGATTTCGCTAAAAAAATAAAATATTGGACAAGAACTGAAACAGTATATCTTATTTTTATTAGTGTCGTCGATGGGTTTTAGCATATGGTCTATGTTATTCTGGATAATTCCTAATGACATAGACATAGACACAGTGGATATGGTTATTTCCGCTTTGTTGATATGTATACCAATAATAGGTATAGAACGAAATATTATTTTGAAAGCTAATAGTGAAGAAGAAAAATATATTGACACTTTAAAGGAAATTGAAAATAAGGAGAACTAAAATGAAACAACTTTCACCTAAATACAATCCAGCCGAGGTTGAGGCTGGTCGTTACCAAAAATGGCTTGATGCCGATGTTTTCAAGCCTTCAGGAGATCAAAAGGCTAAGCCTTATTCCATCGTTATTCCACCACCAAACGTAACTGGTAAACTCCACCTTGGTCACGCTTGGGACACGACTTTGCAGGATATTATCATCCGTCAGAAGCGCATGCAAGGCTTTGATACGCTTTGGCTTCCAGGGATGGACCACGCGGGGGATTGCCACTCAAGCTAAGGTTGAAGAGCGCTTGCGTGGTGAGGGCATTAGCCGTTACGATCTCGGTCGTGAGTCTTTCTTGACGAAAGTCTGGGAATGGAAAGACGAATATGCCACTACTATCAAGGAACAATGGGGCAAGATGGGACTCTCTGTAGACTACTCTCGTGAGCGTTTCACCCTTGACGAAGGTTTGTCAAAAGCCGTTCGCAAGGTCTTTGTGGATCTTTACAAGAAAGGCTGGATTTACCGTGGTGAATTTATCATCAACTGGGATCCAGCAGCTCGCACAGCCCTTTCTGATATCGAGGTGATTCACAAGGATGTCGAAGGTGCCTTCTACCACATGAACTACATGCTAGAAGACGGCTCACGCGCTCTTGAAGTTGCGACAACTCGTCCTGAGACCATGTTTGGGGACGTTGCGGTTGCGGTCAATCCAGAAGACCCACGCTACAAGGACTTGATTGGTAAAAATGTTATCCTTCCTATCGCTAATAAATTGATTCCAATCGTTGGAGATGAGCACGCTGACCCTGAGTTTGGTACTGGTGTCGTGAAAATCACACCTGCCCACGATCCAAACGACTTCTTGGTTGGTCAACGCCATAACTTGCCACAAGTCAATGTCATGAACGATGACGGAACCATGAATGACTTGGCTTTCGAATTTGCTGGTATGGACCGCTTTGAAGCTCGTAAGGCAGTCGTTGCTAAGTTGGAAGAAATCGGTGCCCTCGTTAAAATTGAAACGTGTTCACAGTGTTGGTCACTCAGAGCGTACAGGTGTTGTGGTTGAGCCACGTCTGTCTACCCAGTGGTTTGTTAAGATGGATCAATTGGCTAAGAATGCCATTGCCAACCAAGATACAGAGGACAAGGTAGAATTCTACCCACCTCGTTTCAACGATACCTTCCTCCAATGGATGGAAAATGTCCATGACTGGGTTATCTCTCGTCAGCTCTGGTGGGGTCACCAAATCCCTGCCTGGTACAATGCTGAGGGTGAAATGTACGTCGGCGAAGAAGCACCTGAAGGTGACGGATGGACTCAGGACGAAGACGTCTTGGATACGTGGTTCAGTTCTGCCCTTTGGCCATTCTCAACCATGGGCTGGCCTGATGTCGAATCAGAAGACTTCAAACGTTACTTCCCAACTTCAACCTTGGTAACAGGTTACGACATCATCTTCTTCTGGGTATCTCGTATGATCTTCCAATCCCTGGAATTCACTGGTCGTCAGCCGTTCCAAAACGTTCTGATCCACGGTTTGATTCGTGACGAGCAAGGACGCAAGATGTCTAAGTCTCTCGGTAACGGGATTGACCCGATGGATGTCATCGAGAAATACGGTGCCGATGCCCTTCGTTGGTTCCTTTCAAACGGTTCTGCACCAGGGCAAGACGTGCGTTTCTCTTACGAGAAAATGGATGCTTCATGGAACTTCATCAACAAAATCTGGAATATCTCTCGCTACATCCTCATGAACAATGAAGGATTGACCCCTGAGCAAGCAACTGCCAATGTCGAAAAAGTTGCCAACAAGGAAGCTGGAAATGTCACCGACCGCTGGATTCTCCACAACCTCAATGAAACTATCGGAAAAGTCACTGAAAACTTTGACAAGTTTGAATTTGGTGTGGCTGGTCATATCCTTTACAACTTTATCTGGGACGAGTTTGCGGACTGGTATGTTGAGTTGACCAAGGAAGTCCTTTATAGCGATAACGAAGAAGAGAAAGTCATCACACGTTCTGTTCTCCTTTACACTTTGGACAAGATTCTTCGTCTCCTTCACCCAATCATGCCATTCGTGACAGAGGAAATCTTTGGACAGATCTCAGAAGGCTCTATCGTTACAGCAGAATACCCAACTGTCAACCCAGTCTTTGAAGACCTTGCTGCCCACACTGGTGTAGAAAGTCTCAAAGACTTGATCCGTGCAGTACGTAATGCGCGTGCAGAAGTAAACGTAGCACCAAGCAAGCCAATCACAATCCTTGTTAAGACTAGCGATAGCGACTTGGAAGCCTTCTTTAACAGCAATGTCAACTACATCAAGCGCTTCACAAATCCAGAACACTTGGAAATCGCATCAAATATCCCTGCACCTGAACTCGCGATGTCAAGCGTCATCACAGGAGCAGAAATCTACTTGCCACTCGCTGACCTCCTCAATGTCGAAGAAGAACTAGCTCGTCTCGACAAGGAACTGGCTAAATGGCAAAAAGAACTGGATATGGTTGGTAAGAAGCTCTCTAACGAACGCTTCGTAGCCAACGCCAAACCAGAAGTCGTCCAAAAAGAACGCGACAAACAAGCCGACTACCAAGCCAAATACGACGCGACCGTAGCGCGTATTGATGAGATGAAGAAGTTGGTGAAATAAACACAGAAACACGGTGGAATGCCGTGTTTTTTTGGTATAATGAATACAAACAATAAATAACGTAAGATGATAACAGGTAAAATTGTGAAAAGTAATAAGAAAATAAAGAGATTAACTGTGATTGACTTTTTCTGCGGAGCAGGTGGTTTTTCGGAAGGATTTCGTAGAGCAGGCTATGATGTCATTATGGGTATTGATGTTTGGCAACCAGCAATCACGACTCATAATTTTAACCATGGGTTAAACGATAAAGTTAAGAGCGTACTTGATTTTGAAGATATTGATGAAATCAATAAGTTGCCAGACTCGGATATTATCATTGGTAGTCCCCCATGTCAATTATTTTCTCTATCTAATCAAGGCGGGAATGCTAACAAAGATTTTGGTATCCATATGATTAATACTTTTTTTAAGGTAATTGCTGTAAAGAAATTTCAAAAGAATTCTAAACTAAAAGCATGGTTAATGGAAAATGTTCCAAATTCTCAAAACTATGTTCAAGAGGAGTATACTTTTGAAGAATTGGATTTAGTTGATTGGGCTATTTCACAAGGACTTAATCCAAAATCTGTTGCTATAAAATCCAAATATAATGGTGGAGTTTTACAAGCAGATGATTATGGTACTGCACAGACAAGGCGAAGGTTCGTCAGTGGGGAAATAACTAAGACTGGCGAATTTCCGTTTCCTGATAGGGTTCTTAAGAAGAAAGTTACTTTAAATAAATTATTTAGAAATTTTCCAAATCCTTTAAATCAGGCACCTGTGAAATTTGTAACAGATCCGAATTATCCAAATGAGTCTGTTAAGTTTGAGAATTTTAAAGATCATTTTTATGACACAGGTGTCTATCAAGTACAGTGGCAAAAAGCTAGGGATTTGAAACAAAGACATCCTTATATGGGTAAAATGTCATTTCCAGAAAATATGGATAAGCCAAGCCGGACAATTATGGCCACACAGTCAGCTAGTACTAGGGAGGCTATCCTATATAAATCGGATTGTAATAGAAAAGGTGATGGCGAGTATCGATTGCCAACTATCAGAGAAGCAGCTTGTATTATGGGATATCCTCTAGATTATCAATTCTTCGGTGATGAGTCTACAAAGTGGAGACAAATCGGAAATGCTGTTTGCGTTCAATTATCTTTTGCTTTAGCTGTGAAAATTTTAGAACTAATAAATTCACCACTATTACCTGCTAAGATTATAGATAAAGATTTAAGTCAATTTAAATATTTGGATAATAAAAAGAATTAAAGATTTCAATAATCCTCCTACGCGAAGTGAAAAAGCATTGTTTAGACAATTTCCTATTAAATCAGGAAATATGACTGTTGATCTAACTAATAAAGTTAATGGAGAAAGTGGAAATTGAGGGTGTTGTTGCACATGCGGGTACAGGGAAAGGCTTCAAAAGTATAATTATCTCTCGTTCTAATCAAATGGAAGCTAAAAAAATTCTTCGTAAATTAAAACCTGATTTAATTGAGGAATTGAAAAAAATAACGAAATTCTTAGGAAATACTCGATAAAACAATTAAATTTAGAAAATAAAAAAAGTATGGTTTCTTTTTCGGATGATGTTTCACATCCATATTATATCATCAATTATATTGGCAAATTAATATACAACCATATAGATAATAACGACATTGATGTTGATGTTTCTGGAACAGAATTCACTCGACTTAAGGATAAGATTCCATTGAGCCAGTTGATGTCTATTTACCTAGTCCCGATAATAATTTACGGAAAAATAAATGAATGGAGAATGAAAATGAATTATGATTTAAATGAATTGATAAAAAAATGGAGATATTGAAAAAAACAACTTTAACAAAACGATTGACTATTGGGGGAGAAACAAAAAGACTATCCAGTATATAAATTTCCGTTAGAATGTTTATATTATAATGATCAAAATGGTCGTATTAATACAGTTTACCATCAGTACATATCAAATCATGGTAAATTAACACCAAAAAAATTGGAGATTCGAAATATAATGAAATATTTGAAAAATTTATTTTTTTGAGTCTAAAAAAAGCAAGCTTTGAAAGATACAAAAAAATCTATAGAAGAGAGAGGACAGCAAGAACCGGGGGTTATTCTTGCTGACGGAAGAGTGATTGATGGGAATAGAAGATTTACAGCTCTTCGTAAAATTCAAAAAAAGGAAGCAACATTAGACGGTATTTTTGAAGCAGCAATACTTTCTTTTTGATATTCATAATAAAATTGATGAGAAGAAAATAAAAAGAATTAGAATTAGATTTACAGCTTGCAAGAGAAGAGAGAGTGAGCTATGATCCAATTGATCGAATTTTTGATGTATATAATACTATTGAAGTTCAGAAATTAATGACTCCCGAAGAATATAAGCAAGCTAGTGGTGCTGGAAATACGAGAGGGATTAATCGAGATTTAAGACTTGCTAAGTTAATCAAAGATTTTCTTAAGATTGTTTCACCAGGCGGAAAACCGGAAGATAAATTTTATATAGCAAGAGAATTGAATTTGGATGGCCCTATAGAATCAATTGAACCGCAATTATCCAAATTGGAACGAAAGAAAGACAAAAAACAAAAAGCAATTAAAATGAATGTCCTTACAATTTTAGCTGTACAAATTGCTAAGTCAGAAATTGGAGATAGAGACATTACAAGAAAAAAATTCGAGATGTTAAAGATAATATTTTAAATAATCCTGAAATAAAAAAAATATTTTACTGAAGCTACTGATGAACATGTGGACAGAATTATTGAGTTCTTTGAAACTAATCCAATAAAAACAAGCAAGCGATTTAAAAGATAATTTCAATAAAAAAATCCTGAAATTGCAGAAGTGGCGAGTAGCTTATTACAAACAACGAATAGACTATCAAATAAAGGAGAGGCTGCAGCAGACCGTAGACAATCTTTAGTAAAAGCTACAGGAAATTTTTTTGATATTTTTAGAAGCTATGACCCATGATGATTTAAAAAGCACTTCATGAGAATGAATATTTTGAAGCTAAAAAAATTCTTCAAGAAATTCGAGATTTAACGTATAAGCTATCTAGATAGATTTAGGGGGATTATGGTATTTTTCTCAAGTTTTAAGAAGTAAAATTCAACCAACTTATCAGAGTAAAAAAATTTGGTTCAAGAATTTTATGAACCAATATTGTCTGAAGCAAATATATATAGAAGGGTATCTGCTTATTTTTTTCTAGTGAAGGTTTAGCTTTGTATTCAAAAAGGATTGGATAAGTTGTTCGATAACAATGGCTTTGCACAATTTATTATTTCAACAGATATTTCTGAAGAAGATTTTTTTAAAATACAAGAAGGTTATGAACTCAAAAAAACTTTAGAGCAATTAACTAGACAGCTAAGACAATCGGTATTAAATAGTAAAAACCAAAAGAATCGTTAGGGAATTTAGCTTTTTATGATTGCAAATGGTAATGCGGAGGTAAAATTCGCAATTATTCCATCTGGAAAAAGGGATATTTCATGATAAATTTGGATTAATTAGTTCGGATAAGGATATTATTTTTCTTTAATGGTTCTGTTAATGAAACCAAAAATGGATTGGAATTAAATTATGAAAGCATATCTGTAGATGTTTCTTGGGACACAAGTATCAATGTACAGTCTAGAATACAGACGAATGAGAAACGATTTGAACGACTGTGGAATAACGAAGAGCCTAATATTCTCACTGTAGATGCTACAGAAGTAGTCTATTCTGAGTTAAAGAAATATCAGATGCATTCTTCAATTAATCTTGAGGATACAAAAGATTCGGTCTTTGAGGGTGTCTATTTTGTATGAAAGATGAAACAACGGTTTTTCGTCAAGATAGTTCTTTTAATAGAATCACTAGTATCGATAGGTATCTAAACCTGGAATCGGATTTATCAGAAGAGTATTTTGAAGAGGATAACTCAACTATTAAGAGTGAATTTTCTTACATGGATATTGAGTATGTTATTGAAGTTACGAAGAAAAGATGTGAGAGAAGGGGTATATTAGTCAAGATATCGGATGATGTTCGGGAATATCTAAATTCAAATCGGTATTCTATTGAACAATATAAGAAATTAGGTATTTATTTAAAGTCTCCTGAACAATACGCAATTCATGGAGAGCAAGAAAAGTTTGAAGAGTTTGTTTCTGTAGTTGAATCAGAGGTTATTCGACCATTTAAAAAGTTGCAACTTGAGGCGGCTTTCTATGAATACAGGATGGCTAGAGCTGCGAACTTTTCCGTGCCGGGTTCTGGTAAAACTGCGATGATTTTAGCTGTTTTTGCATTTTTGAATTCCTCGAAAGTTGAAAGTGAGCATGTGGATAATCTATTGGTTATTTGTCCTATTAATGCTTTCAGCAGTTGGAAAGAAGAATTTAAACAAGTATTTGGAAATAAGAAACAGTTAGAAGTAATTGATTGTCAAAGTTCTAAAGATTTTGCTTTCGATTTATCTTTGAACTGGAAAATATCGAATCTTGTATTAGTGAATTATGAATCGTTGACAAAATACAAAGACAAGTTGCAGGAATTGTTGTCAATTAAGACAATGATTGTCTTTGATGAAGTTCATAGAATAAAAAATCCTTTTGGCATTCGTGCTCAGGCTGCTTTGGAACTAGTTAAAAATTTGCGATTTAAATTTGTTTTAACAGGAACTCCAATACCTAATTCATATCAAGATATTTATAATTTTCTTCACTTATTGTATGCAAATGAATACAATGCATTTTTTAGATGGAATTTAGATGAATTAAAAAATCCTAGTGTTAGGAAAATTGATGAAATAAACAAAGCTTTGATGCCTTTCTTCTGGCGCTTAAATAAGAACGATTTGGGGGTGCCTAAACCGGAACCAGATATATTTTTTTGTTGTGGAACCTAGCGAGGAACAGAAACAATTAGCACAGTCCATATACTATAATGAATCGTCGAGTTTAGCCAGATTAATTCGATTGATACAAGCGTCTACAAATCCTGAATTACTTAACAAAAAGATTGAATATAAAGATATGTGGTTTGCAGACGATAATGATAAAAAAATGACACAATAGAAATTTCGGAAGATTTGTTTTATAGTAGATTAGAAACACCCTCTATTTCAGCTATAAAAAGAGGCAAAAGGATATGATGAGTATGATTTTTTTCAAGTATGATTTCTCCTAAATTTGAAAAAAAGGTATTCAAAAAAAATTCAAGAGCTGGTATCTGAAGGGAAAAAAAGTTATAGTCTGGGCAATTTTTGTTAATACAATGAAAAAAATCAAAAAAATAGACTTAACCAAATGGGGATTCAAGCTAATTTAATTTATGGAGGCACAGAAGTTTCTGATAGACAAAAATTAATTAATGATTTTCGCTTTGGTGATACTATGGTAATGATTTCTAATCCTCAAAACATTAGGTGAGTCAGTATCGCTTCATAGAGAAGTACATGATGCCCTGTATTTTTGAGTATAATTTTAATTTAACTTTCATGCTTCAATCTCGAGATAGAATTCACAGACTAGGTCTAGAGGATAATCAATATACCAGATATTATTATTTGCAAACAAAATCTGAACCAGCTGATAGTGGTAATGCAGGCTATGTTGACGAGAAAAATATAGAAAATTGAAGAAGAAAGAAGAAACTATGTATAATGCTATTGATAATGGCGATTTAAAAAAATAGAATTTTCTCAAAATGAAATAGATGAAGCAATCAGTATCATTGATGAGGAGAGAAATCGTATTTTTAAAAAAACACTAAATTAAAGTGAAACTAGTTTGCTTTTTAACTAAATACCGCTATTTCTATTGCTTGTGTATTAAATTTACCATGTGATAAAATCAATTGATTCTTACTTAATAAATCATAAACAAATCTATTTTTAACCTTTGACTATTCCGCAAAATTATCGTACAATAAAGAGTACATGATAAAATGAGGTCAGAGTCTGTCTGCTCTGGCGATAGTAGTAAAAATGAGGAGAAACGCTTTGGAATTAGAAGTATTTGCTGGGCAAGAAAAAAGTGAACTATCTATGATTGAGGTAGCGCGTGCTATCTTGGAACTTCGTGGTCGCGAACATGAGATGCATTTTAGCGATCTTGTAAACGAAATTCAAAATTACCTTGGAACATCAAATAGCGATATCCGTGAAGCTTTGCCTTTGTTCTACACAGAGTTGAACTTTGACGGTAGCTTCATCTCTCTTGGAGATAACAAATGGGGTCTTCGTTCATGGTATGGTGTGGACGAAATTGACGAAGAAATCATCGCTCTTGAAGAAAGTGACGACGATGAAGTAGTACCAAAAGCTAAGAAGCAGCGTGTCAATGCCTTTATGGATGGTGATTCAGATGCTATTGACTACAATGCAGATGATCCAGAAGACGAAGACGCATATGAAGCAGACCCAGCTCTTTCATACGATGATGAAAATCCAGATGATGAGAAAAATGAAGTGGAAGCTTATGATGCAGAAATCAACGAAATCGCTCCTGATGACTTGGGTGAAGATGTGGATCTCAACGAAGAAGACGATGAGTTTTCAGACGATGACGCTGAAACGAGTGAAGAAGAGTAAAAGACTTCACAGAGGAGATTACCTGATCTCCTTTTTTCATTGCCCTAATCCATGTTTCCTCATTTGTCCTAGAGCCTTTTTTGTGTTACAATGAAAGGTATGAAAGCTAAGAAATTATGGATGACTGGCTTGACTGTGGCTGGTCTAAGTGCCCTTGCTTTGGGGGCTAAAAAAGCAGTAGATAATCACAAACTCATGAAGACTCAAGAGGAGTTGGCCGCTATCGTGCGTGAGCTTTTCTCAGATATGGGAGAGATTGCGACTCTATATGTTCAAGTCTACGAAAGTAGTCTAGAGCGACTTGTCGGAGGAGTCATTTTCGAGGATGGTCGTCACTATACCTTTGTCTATGAAAATGAAGATCTGGTCTACGAGGAGGAAGTCTTATGATTACTCCCGATAGTATAGAAGAACTCGCAGGTTTTGTCGAGCAGGATGGCAAGAAAGTCTTCCTTTTTGTGGCGGACTGGTGTGGCGATTGTCGTTATATCTATCCTGCCTTGCCAGAAATTGAGGAGACCAATCCAGAGTTCACCTTTATTCGAGTGGACCGAGACCAGTATATGGATTTGGCCAAACTCTGGGATGTTTATGGAATCCCCAGCCTTGTTGTACTAGAAAAGGACAAGGAAATTGGCCGTTTTGTCAATCGCGACCGTAAAAGCAAGCAACAAATTAATGACTTTTTAGCAGGACTGAAATAGGAGAAAAAGGAAACAATGATTTTTACATATAACAAAGAACATGTCGGTGATGTCCTTATGGTCATCGTGCAAAATAGCGGAGATGCCAAACTGGATGTGGAACGCAAAGGCAAGATAGCCCGTGTTTTCCTCAAAGAAAATGGGGAAACAGTGGCTTGGAATATTTTTGAAGTTTCAAGTTTATTTGAAATTACAGAGCGCGGTCAAGTCTTTTTATCAGATGAGCAAGTCGCTCGTTTAAACCAAGAGTTGCAGGCGGAAGGTTTTACAGAAAAAATTGTTAATGATAAGGAACCTAAGTTTGTTGTCGGTGAGATTGTCGACATGGTAGCACACCCAGATAGTGACCACCTTAATATCTGCCAAGTTGCAGTCGCAAGTGATAAAACGGTGCAAATCGTTGCGGGGGCTCCTAATGCGCGTGTTGGTTTGAAAACCATTGTAGCTCTTCCTGGAGCGATGATGCCCAAGGTAATCTCATTTTCCCAGGCGAACTTCGTGGCGAAAAAAGTTTTGGCATGATGTGCAGCCCTCGTGAACTTGCCTTGCCAAATGCTCCGCAAAAACGTGGGGTCATTGAATTATCAGAAGACCAAGTTGTCGGAACTCCATTCGACCCAGCTAAACACTGGACTGCCTAGGAAGTTGTCAGAATATTATACACCAGATAGGAGGAAATAAGATGACAAAAAATGTCGTGATTACAGGAGCGACATCAGGAATTGGTGAAGCGATTGCGCGTGCTTATCTGGATCAGGGTGAGAATATCGTCCTAACTGGACGACGGACAGACAGACTAGAAGCCCTCAAGTCGGAGTTTGCAGAAACTTTTCCAAATCAAACAGTTTGGATTTTTCCGCTGGATGTGACGGATATGACCATGGTGAAGACCGTCTGCTCTGATATTCAAGAAAGAGTAGGTCAGATTGATATCTTGGTCAATAACGCCGGACTGGCTCTAGGCTTGGCACTCTATCAGGACTATGAAGAGTTGGATATGCTGACCATGTTGGATACCAATGTCAAAGGTTTGATGGCAGTTACCCGTTGTTTCTTGCCTTCCATGGTAGCAGCCAATCATGGTCATATTATCAATATGGGGTCAACTGCAGGTATATACGCCTATGCTGGTGCCGCAGTTTATTCAGCCACCAAGGCTGCAGTCAAGACTTTTTCAGATGGTCTGCGAATTGATACCATCGCAACGGACATCAAGGTGACAACCATTCAACCGGGGATTGTTGAAACAGATTTTTCTACAGTACGTTTTCATGGTGACAAAGAGCGGGCTGCGACAGTCTATCAGGGAATTGAAGCCTTGCAGGCACAAGACATCGCAGACACAGTAGTCTATGTGACCAGCCAACCCCGTCGTGTGCAGATTACAGATATGACTATTATGGCCAATCAGCAGGCAACAGGATTTATGGTTCATAAAAAGTAAAAAATTTTCCTCGAAAAGTTACAAATTTCTGTAACTTTTTTTGATTTCCTGCGAATAGATAAGTAGGAGGAAGAAAAATGTATAATAAAGTTATCATGATCGGGCGCTTGACGTCTACACCAGAATTGCACAAAACCAACAATGACAAGTCAGTAGCGCGCGCAACGATTGCTGTGAACCGTCGTTACAAAGACCAAAATGGGGAACGTGAAGCCGACTTTGTCAATATGGTTCTTTGGGGCAGACTAGCAGAAACCTTGGCAAGTTATGCAACTAAAGGTAGTCTCATTTCTGTGGATGGGGAACTACGTACCCGTCGCTACGAGAAATGGCCTGACCAACTATGTGACAGAAGTTCTCGTGACAGGATTCCAACTCTTGGAAAGCCGCGCCCAACGTGCCATGCGTGAAAATAACGCAGGTCAAGACTTGGCGGACTTGGTTTTGGAAGAGGAGGAATTGCCATTTTAATACTCTTCGAAAATCTCTTCAAACCACATCAGCTTCATCTTGCCGTAGGTATAGGTAACTGACTTCGTCAGTCTTATCTACAACCTCAAAACTGTGTTTTTAGTAGCCTGTGGCTAGCTTCCTAGTTTGTACTTTGATTTTCATTGAGTATAAAGATTGAAAAGTCTGAGTTGGTCTCAGGCTTTTTATCTTGAGAAAGTCAGACTTTTTTCTTGACTATTTCTGACCAAGTGATACAATAGAACTATGGGTTAGCACTCAGACATAAAGAGTGCTAACAATATCTATCTCATTATGGAGGAAAGCAAATGTTGAAACCATTAGGAGACCGTGTGGTCTTGAAAATCGAAGAAAAAGAACAAACCGTTGGAGGCTTTGTCCTTGCAGGCTCAACCCAAGAAAAAACAAAAACAGCCCAAGTTGTAGCTACTGGACAAGGTGTTCGTACCTTGAATGGCGACTTGGTCGCTCCAAGTGTTAAGGCTGGAGACCGTGTCTTAGTTGAAGCTCATGTAGGTATTGATGTCAAAGATGGAGATGAAAAGTATATCATCGTAGGTGAAGCTAACATCTTGGCAATTGTGGAAGAATAATAGAAGGAGAAAGTAAGTATGTCAAAAGAAATTAAATTTTCATCTGATGCTCGTTCAGCTATGGTTCGTGGTGTCGATATCCTTGCAGACACTGTTAAAGTAACCTTGGGACCAAAAGGTCGTAACGTTGTTCTTGAAAAATCATTCGGTTCACCCTTGATTACCAATGACGGTGTGACCATTGCCAAAGAAATCGAGTTGGAAGACCATTTTGAAAATATGGGTGCCAAATTGGTATCAGAAGTCGCTTCTAAAACCAACGATATCGCAGGTGACGGAACGACAACTGCAACTGTTTTGACCCAAGCTATCGTCCGTGAAGGAATCAAGAACGTCACAGCAGGTGCCAACCCAATCGGTATTCGTCGGGGGATTGAAGCAGCGGTTGCTGCAGCTGTAGAAGCCTTGAAAAACAATGCCATCCCTGTTGCCAATAAAGAAGCTATCGCTCAAGTTGCTGCCGTATCTTCTCGTTCTGAAAAAGTCGGTGAATACATCTCTGAAGCCATGGAAAAAGTTGGTAAAGACGGAGTCATCACCATTGAAGAGTCACGTGGTATGGAAACAGAACTTGAAGTTGTAGAAGGAATGCAGTTTGACCGTGGTTACCTATCACAGTATATGGTGACAGATAGCGAAAAAATGGTGGCTGACCTTGAAAATCCATACATCTTGATTACAGATAAGAAGATTTCCAATATCCAAGAAATCTTGCCACTTCTAGAAAGCATTCTCCAAAGCAATCGTCCACTCTTGATTATTGCAGATGATGTGGACGGCGAAGCTCTTCCAACCCTTGTCTTGAACAAGATTCGTGGAACCTTCAACGTGGTAGCAGTTAAGGCACCTGGCTTTGGTGACCGTCGTAAAGCTATGCTGGAAGACATCGCTATTTTGACAGGTGGAACTGTCATCACAGAAGATCTTGGTCTTGAGTTGAAAGACGCGACGATTGAAGCGCTTGGTCAAGCAGCGAGAGTGACTGTGGACAAAGATAGTACGGTTATCGTAGAAGGTGCTGGCAATCCTGAAGCCATTTCCCACCGTGTTGCAGTTATCAAGTCACAAATCGAAACCACAACTTCAGAATTCGACCGTGAAAAACTCCAAGAGCGCTTGGCAAAATTGTCAGGTGGTGTCGCTGTTATCAAGGTCGGAGCCGCAACTGAAACTGAGTTGAAAGAAATGAAACTCCGCATCGAAGATGCCCTCAACGCTACTCGTGCAGCTGTTGAAGAAGGTATCGTTGCAGGTGGTGGAACAGCTCTTGCCAACGTGATTCCAGCTGTTGCTGCCTTGGAATTGACAGGAGACGAAGCAACAGGCCGCAATATTGTTCTCCGTGCCTTGGAAGAACCTGTTCGTCAAATCGCCCACAATGCAGGATTCGAAGGGTCAATCGTCATTGACCGCTTGAAGAATGCTGAGCTTGGTACAGGCTTCAATGCAGCAACTGGTGAGTGGGTTAATATGATTGAAGAAGGAATCATCGACCCAGTTAAGGTTAGTCGTTCTGCCCTTCAAAATGCAGCATCTGTAGCCAGCTTGATCTTGACAACAGAAGCAGTTGTAGCCAATAAACCAGAACCAGTAGCCCCAGCTCCAGCCATGGATCCAAGCATGATGGGCGGCATGATGTAAGCTTTCTATACTAAACAATTAAAAATCATCAAAAGGAGGGAAGCACATTCCCTCCTTTTAAGTTTTTCTCTTCTAAATTGATTTGAGCTCTCCTAACTTATATGATAAAATAAGACTAGAAAAAGGAGAAGAACATGATTGATGTAGAAGAAATTCTGAGCAAGATGAATCCCAATCAGAAGATTAATTATGACCGTGTTATGCAGAAAATGGTTCAGGTTTGGGAAAAGAATGAGCAGCGGCCAACTATTCTCATGCATGTTTGCTGTGCTCCTTGCAGTACCTATACCCTAGAATACCTGACCAAATACGCTGATGTGACCATCTATTTTGCTAATTCCAATATCCATCCCAAGGCAGAATATCACAAGCGTGCCTATGTCACCAAGAAATTTGTCAGTGATTTCAATGAGCGAACAGGAAATACGGTTCAGTATCTAGAAGCTCCCTACGAACCAAATGAATACCGTAAGTTAGTCAGAGGACTAGAGGAAGAACCAGAAGGTGGCGACCGTTGCAAGGTTTGTTTTGACTACCGTTTGGACAAAACAGCGCAAGTGGCTATGGATTTGGGCTTTGACTACTTTGGTTCAGCCTTGACCATCAGTCCCCATAAGAATTCTCAAACAATCAACAGTATTGGGATCGATGTGCAAAAGATTTATACCACCCACTATCTTCCAAGTGATTTCAAGAAAAATCAAGGCTACAAGCGTTCGGTGGAGATGTGCGAGGAGTATGATATCTATCGTCAATGTTATTGTGGATGCGTCTATGCAGCTCAAGCCCAAAACATTGATCTTGTTCAAGTTAAGAAGAATGCCACGGCTTTTTTGTTGGATAAGGATGTTGAGAAAGACTATTCCCACATCAAGTTTACTGTTACTAAATTAGATATATAGAAATCAACCCAGCTGAAAAGCTGGGTTTTTCAAATAAAAAACCAGGGTTCTCACCCCAGTTTGACAACTTTACCGATTCTTTAGTTCTATGTAGCGTTTGTACCAAATGTTGACATAGGCCTCTGAGAAAGGACCGCGTCCATTGTTAATCCAATCAACAAGGATTTTAACATGCTCTTTCAAAATATAGTCTAAATCATCAGAATACTTCATCTTGCGTTTGTGACGCTCATACTCCTCAACGTCTAAGAGACGCTTTTCACCATCAGTGAAGACCTTAACATCCAAATCATAATCAATGTATTTCAGGGCTTCCTCATCTAGATAGTAGGGGCTAGCCATATTGCAATAGTAGGAAATCCCATTATCGCGAATCATAGCAATGATATTAAACCAATATTTTTTGTGAAAGTAAACAATAGCCGGTTCTCGAGTCACCCAACGACGACCGTCACTTTCGGTAACAAGTGTGTGGTCGTTGACGCCGATAATGGCGTTCTCTGTTGTTTTTAGTACCATGGTGTCCCGCCAAGTACGGTGAAGACTCCCATCATGCTTATAACTTTGAATTGTAATAAAGTCGCCTTCTTTTGGAAGTTTCATAACTAACCAACTTTCTACAATTTATAAGTTTATCGTTTACTATTATATCATAAATTGGTCTAATTTTTTTGAATTTTACACGAAAATGTTAAAGATATTCTCTGAGAGCGCTGGCTATATCCGAAAAGTCATAGCCTTTTCTAGCTAAAACTTGGGTCAAACGTTGCTTTAGTTCGTATCCTTCATATTTACGAGCATACTTGGCATATTGTTTGTCTAGCTCTTTAAAAATGAGTTCCTGGGTCGTTTCTTGGTCAACTTGACTATCCAAGCCATCAAAGGCACTTTTAGCATCAGAATAGGAGAAGCCTTTGTTAGTCAAGTTTTGAATAATCTTATCTTGTAAAGCACGAGCAGGAAGCTTTCCAGTGTATTTTTTGAGCAATTTCTCAGCTACACGTTGAGCGACTTCTGTAAAATCAAAATCCTTTAGAACATCTTCAATAGTTGATTTAGCAACTCCTTTTTGAGCTAGTTTCTGAGTCAGCACATAAGGCCCCTTATCTCCAGAAAATTGATTGAAGTTGATAATAGCATAAGCATACTGACGGTCATTAATCCAATTATCTTCTTTTAGATTAGCGATAACCTGACTAGCGATTGTATCTTCAATATCATACTTTTTCAGATACTCTCGCACTTCTTTTTCTGTACGAGCCTTGAAGGATAAGTGGTAGAGGGCTAGGTTTTTTCCGTAGGAAAATTGTGCGAAGGTCTGGATCTCTGTAAACTCTTCGGGGCTAATTTCCTTATCCTTGGTCAACATAAAGCGAACAATGGTATCCTCTGTAATGTAGCAGGTTTGGTCGCTATCAAGTTCTAGCAGATAGAGTCGTTTTTTCTTTTCAAGTTTTGTGATTTTCATAGTTCTATTATACCCCAAAATGTGATAAGATAGGGGTATGAATCTAAAAGTCAAACAAAAAATTCCATTAAAAATTAAGCGTATGGGTATCAATGGTGAAGGAATCGGTTTTTACCAGAAAACCCTTGTTTTTGTGCCTGGTGCCCTCAAGGGAGAAGATATCTATTGTCAGATTACTTCTATTAAACGTAACTTTGTTGAAGCCAAATTGCTAAAGGTTAATAAGAAGTCTAAATTTCGAGTGGTACCAGCTTGTACGATTTATAATGAATGTGGTGGTTGCCAAATCATGCACCTTCACTATGACAAACAGTTAGAGTTCAAAACGGATTTGCTCCACCAAGCCCTGAAAAATTTGCTCCTGCAGGATATGAAGATTATGAAATCCGTCCAACTATCGGAATGCAGGAACCAAAGTACTACCGTGCTAAACTACAATTTCAAACACGAAAATTCAACAATCAGGTCAAGGCAGGTTTATATGCACAAAACTCTCATTACCTTGTCGAGTTGAAAGACTGCTTGGTGCAAGATAAGGAAACCCAAGTGATTGCGAATCGCCTAGCTGAGCTTCTTACTTACCATCAAATTCCCATTACCGATGAGAGAAAAACGCTAGGCGTTCGCACCATCATGGTCCGCCGAGCAAGAAAAACTGGACAAGTCCAGATTATCATCGTCACAAATTGCCAGCTTAATTTAAATCAACTGGTTAAAGACCTCGTCAAGGATTTTCCAGAACTCGTTACAGTTGCGGTCAATACAAATACAGCAAAAACAAGTGAAATCTATGGTGAAAAGACGGAAGTTATATGGGGCCAAGAGAGTATTCAAGAAGGAGTACTCGACTATGAGTTTTCTCTCTCCCCCCGTGCCTTCTATCAGCTTAATCCTGAGCAAACCGAAATTCTCTATAATGAAGCTGTCAAAGCCCTGGATGTTAGTGAAGAAGATCATCTGATTGATGCTTATTGTGGTGTCGGGACGATTGGATTCGCCTTTGCAAAGAAAGTCAAAACTCTTAGAGGTATGGATATTATCCCAGAAGCCATTGAAGATGCCAAGCGAAATGCTCGAAGAATGGGATTTGACAATACCTATTATGAAGCAGGTACAGCTGAAGATATTATTCCCCGCTGGTATCAAGAGGGATATAGGGCCGATGCCCTGATAGTCGACCCTCCTAGGACGGGTTTAGACGACAAATTATTAGATACGATCCTAACCTATGTACCGGAAAAAATGGTTTATGTATCTTGCAATGTATCGACATTAGCTCGAGATTTGGTTAAACTAGTAAAAGTTTATGATCTCCAGTATATCCAGTCAGTCGATATGTTCCCACACACTGCACGGACAGAAGCAGTCGTTAAGTTAGTGAAGAAAAGAAAAAATCAAATTCACTGAAAAAGTTCTTGACAAAGGAGAAAAAGTAGGTATAATAGAAAGAGTTGAAAAGCTCAGGTCCGTTGGTCAAGGGGTTAAGACACCGCCTTTTCACGGCGGTAACACGGGTTCGAATCCCGTACGGACTATGGTGTATCGCAGGGTTGAAAAAAGTAAAAAAAGTTTCAAAAAAGTGTTGACAAAGATCAGCAGCTGTGATATACTAATATAGTTGTCGCTTGAGAGAGAAAGAGTGACAAAGACCTTTGAAAACTGAACAAGACGAACCAATGTGCAGGGCACTACAACTTTAGTTGTAGTACTGAACAATGAAAAAACAATAAATCTGTCAGTGACAGAAATGAGTGAGAACTCAAACTTTTAATGAGAGTTTGATCCTGGCTCAGGACGAACGCTGGCGGCGTGCCTAATACATGCAAGTAGAACGCTGAAGGAGGAGCTTGCTTCTCTGGATGAGTTGCGAACGGGTGAGTAACGCGTAGGTAACCTGCCTGGTAGCGGGGGATAACTATTGGAAACGATAGCTAATACCGCATAATATTGACTATTGCATGATAGTTGATTAAAAGGTGCAATTGCACCACTACCAGATGGACCTGCGTTGTATTAGCTAGTTGGTGGGGTAACGGCTCACCAAGGCGACGATACATAGCCGACCTGAGAGGGTGATCGGCCACACTGGGACTGAGACACGGCCCAGACTCCTACGGGAGGCAGCAGTAGGGAATCTTCGGCAATGGACGGAAGTCTGACCGAGCAACGCCGCGTGAGTGAAGAAGGTTTTCGGATCGTAAAGCTCTGTTGTAAGAGAAGAACGAGTGTGAGAGTGGAAAGTTCACACTGTGACGGTATCTTACCAGAAAGGGACGGCTAACTACGTGCCAGCAGCCGCGGTAATACGTAGGTCCCGAGCGTTGTCCGGATTTATTGGGCGTAAAAGCGAGCGCAGGCGGTTAGATAAGTCTGAAGTTAAAGGCTGTGGCTTAACCATAGTACGCTTTGGAAACTGTTTAACTTGAGTGCAAGAGGGAGAGTGGAATTCCATGTGTAGCGGTGAAATGCGTAGATATATGGAGGAACACCGGTGGCGAAAAGCGGCTCTCTGGCTTGTAACTGACGCTGAGGCTCGAAAGCGTGGGGAGCAAACAGGATTAGATACCCTGGTAGTCCACGCCGTAAACGATGAGTGCTAGGGTGTTAGACCCTTTCCGGGGTTTAGTGCCGCAGCTAACGCATTAAGCACTCCGCCTGGGGAGTACGACCGCAAGGTTGAAACTCAAAGGAATTGACGGGGGCCCGCACAAGCGGTGGAGCATGTGGTTTAATTCGAAGCAACGCGAAGAACCTTACCAGGTCTTGACATCCCTCTGACCGCTCTAGAGATAGAGTTTTTCCTTCGGGACAGAGGTGACAGGTGGTGCATGGTTGTCGTCAGCTCGTGTCGTGAGATGTTGGGTTAAGTCCCGCAACGAGCGCAACCCCTATTGTTAGTTGCCATCATTTAGTTGGGCACTCTAGCGAGACTGCCGGTAATAAACCGGAGGAAGGTGGGGATGACGTCAAATCATCATGCCCCTTATGACCTGGGCTACACACGTGCTACAATGGCTGGTACAACGAGTCGCAAGCCGGTGACGGCAAGCTAATCTCTTAAAGCCAGTCTCAGTTCGGATTGTAGGCTGCAACTCGCCTACATGAAGTCGGAATCGCTAGTAATCGCGGATCAGCACGCCGCGGTGAATACGTTCCCGGGCCTTGTACACACCGCCCGTCACACCACGAGAGTTTGTAACACCCGAAGTCGGTGAGGTAACCTTTTAGGAGCCAGCCGCCTAAGGTGGGATAGATGATTGGGGTGAAGTCGTAACAAGGTAGCCGTATCGGAAGGTGCGGCTGGATCACCTCCTTTCTAAGGAAAAAGGAACTGCGCATTGGTCTTGTTTAGTCTTGAGAGGTCTTGTGGGGCCTTAGCTCAGCTGGGAGAGCGCCTGCTTTTGCACGCAGGAGGTCAGCGGTTCGATCCCTGCTAGGCTCCATTGGTGAGAGATCACCAAGTAATGCACATTGAAAATTGAATATCTATATCAAATAGTAACAAGAAAATAAACCGAAACGCTGTAAGTATTTAATGAGTTTTCTAATTTTTGAAAAAATTAGGTTAATAAGGTTAAGTTAATAAGGGCGCACGGTGGATGCCTTGGCACTAGGAGCCGAAGAAGGACGTGACAAACGACGATATGCCTTGGGTAGCTGTAAGTAAGCGATGATCCAGGGATTTCCGAATGGGGGAACCCAACAGGTACTACCTGTTACCCATATCTGTTAAGGATATGAGGAGGAAGACGCAGTGAACTGAAACATCTAAGTAGCTGCAGGAAGAGAAAGCAAAAGCGATTGCCTAGTAGCGGCGAGCGAAACGGCAGGAGGGCAAACCGAAGAGTTTACTCTTCGGGGTTGTAGGACTGCAAAGTGGACTCAAAGATTATAGAAGAATGATTTGGGAAGATCAGCCAAAGAGAGTAAAAGCCTCGTATTTAAAATAGTCTTTGTACCTAGCAGAATCCTGAGTACGGCGGGACACGAGAAATCCCGTCGGAATCTGGGAGGACCATCTCCCAACCCTAAATACTCCCTAGTGACCGATAGTGAACCAGTACCGTGAGGGAAAGGTGAAAAGCACCCCGGGAGGGGAGTGAAATAGAACCTGAAACCGTGTGCCTACAACAAGTTCGAGCCCGTTAATGGGTGAGAGCGTGCCTTTTGTAGAATGAACCGGCGAGTTACGATATGATGCGAGGTTAAGTTGAAGAGACGGAGCCGCAGGGAAACCGAGTCTGAATAGGGCGCTTTAGTATTATGTCGTAGACCCGAAACCATGTGACCTACCCATGAGCAGGTTGAAGGTGCGGTAAGACGCACTGGAGGACCGAACCAGGGCACGTTGAAAAGTGCTTGGATGACTTGTGGGTAGCGGAGAAATTCCAAACGAACTTGGAGATAGCTGGTTCTCTCCGAAATAGCTTTAGGGCTAGCGTCGACATTAGAGATTCTTGGAGGTAGAGCACTGTTTGGGTGAGGGGTCCATCCCGGATTACCAATCTCAGATAAACTCCGAATGCCAAAGAATTATGGTCGGCAGTCAGACTGCGAGTGCTAAGATCCGTAGTCGAAAGGGAAACAGCCCAGACCACCAGCTAAGGTCCCAAAATAATTGTTAAGTGGAAAAAGGATGTGGGGTTGCACAGACAACTAGGATGTTAGCTTAGAAGCAGCTATTCATTCAAAGAGTGCGTAATAGCTCACTAGTCGAGTGACCCTGCGCCGAAAATGTACCGGGGCTAAAACAATTTACCGAAGCTGTGGATACCTTTATAGGTATGGTAGGAGAGCGTTCTATGTGTGAAGAAGGTATACCGTGAGGAGTGCTGGAACGCATAGAAGTGAGAATGCCGGTATGAGTAGCGAAAGACAGGTGAGAATCCTGTCCACCGTAAGACTAAGGTTTCCAGGGGAAGGCTCGTCCGCCCTGGGTTAGTCGGGACCTAAGGAGAGACCGAAAGGTGTATCCGATGGACAACAGGTTGATATTCCTGTACTAGAGTATGTAGTGATGGAGGGACGCAGTAGGCTAACTAAAAGCAGACGATTGGAAGTGTCTGTCTAAGCAGTGAGGTGTGAATTGAGTCAAATGCTTAGTTCTATAACATTGAGCTGTGATGGGGAGCGAAGTTTAGTAGCGAAGTTAGTGACGTCACACTGCCAAGAAAAGCTTCTAGCGTTAAACATACTCTACCCGTACCGCAAACCGACACAGGTAGTCGAGGCGAGTAGCCTCAGGTGAGCGAGAGAACTCTCGTTAAGGAACTCGGCAAAAATGACCCCGTAACTTCGGGAGAAGGGTGCTGACTTTAAGTCAGCCGCAGTGAATAGGCCCAAGCAACTGTTTATCAAAAAAACACAGCTCTCTGCTAAATCGTAAGATGATGTATAGGGGTGACGCCTGCCCGGTGCTGGAAGGTTAAGAGGAGTGCTTAGCGTAAGCGAAGGTATGAATTGAAGCCCCAGTAAACGGCGGCCGTAACTATAACGGTCCTAAGGTAGCGAAATTCCTTGTCGGGTAAGTTCCGACCCGCACGAAAAGGCGTAATGATTTGGGCACTGTCTCAACGAGAGACTCGGTGAAATTTTTAGTACCTGTGAAGATGCAGGTTACCCGCGACAGGACGGAAAGACCCCATGGAGCTTTACTGCAGTTTGATATTGAGTGTCTGTACCACATGTACAGGATAGGTAGGAGTCTAAGAGATCGGGACGCCAGTTTCGAAGGAGACGTTGTTGGGATACTACCCTTGTGTTATGGCCACTCTAACCCGGATAGGTGATCCCTATCGGAGACAGTGTCTGACGGGCAGTTTGACTGGGGCGGTCGCCTCCTAAAAGGTAACGGAGGCGCCCAAAGGTTCCCTCAGAATGGTTGGAAATCATTCGCAGAGTGTAAAGGTATAAGGGAGCTTGACTGCGAGAGCAACAACTCGAGCAGGGACGAAAGTCGGGCTTAGTGATCCGGTGGTTCCGTATGGAAGGGCCATCGCTCAACGGATAAAAGCTACCCTGGGGATAACAGGCTTATCTCCCCCAAGAGTTCACATCGACGGGGAGGTTTGGCACCTCGATGTCGGCTCGTCGCATCCTGGGGCTGTAGTCGGTCCCAAGGGTTGGGCTGTTCGCCCATTAAAGCGGCACGCGAGCTGGGTTCAGAACGTCGTGAGACAGTTCGGTCCCCTATCCGTCGCGGGCGTAGGAAATTTGAGAGGATCTGCTCCTAGTACGAGAGGACCAGAGTGGACTTACCGCTGGTGTACCAGTTGTCTTGCCAAAGGCATCGCTGGGTAGCTATGTAGGGAAGGGATAAACGCTGAAAAGCATCTAAGTGTGAAACCCACCTCAAGATGAGATTTCCCATGATTATATATCAGTAAGAGCCCTGAGAGATGATCAGGTAGATAGGTTAGAAGTGGAAGTGTGGCGACACATGTAGCGGACTAATACTAATAGCTCGAGGACTTATCCAAAGTAACTGAGGATACGAAGCGCGAGGTTTACTTGACATTTGATAGATATTCAATTTTGAGTAGGTATTACTCAGAGTTAAGTGACGATAGCCTAGGAGATACACCTGTACCCATGCCGAACACAGCAGTTAAGCCCTAGAACGCCGGAAGTAGTTGGGGGTTGCCCCCTGTGAGATATGGAAGTCGCTTAGCTTTTGGGAGTTTAGCTCAGCTGGGAGAGCATCTGCCTTACAAGCAGAGGGTCAGCGGTTCGATCCCGTTAACTCCCATAGGTCCCGTAGTGTAGCGGTTATCACGTCGCCCTGTCACGGCGAAGATCGCGGGTTCGATTCCCGTCGGGACCGTTTAAGATAACGGAAGTTATTTTAGACTCGTTAGCTCAGTTGGTAGAGCAATTGACTTTTAATCAATGGGTCACTGGTTCGAGCCCAGTACGGGTCATATTTGCGGGTTTGGCGGAATTGGCAGACGCACCAGATTTAGGATCTGGCGCTTAACGGCGTGGGGGTTCAAGTCCCTTAACCCGCATAATAGAGATTAGCCGGCTTAGCTCAGTTGGTAGAGCATCTGATTTGTAATCAGAGGGTCGCGTGTTCAAGTCATGTAGCCGGCATTTTTTTATATAGAATAAGAGGTCGATGCGAACGTAGTTCAGTGGTAGAACACCACCTTGCCAAGGTGGGGGTCGTGAGTTCGAATCCCGTCGTTCGCTTAGAGAGGCCGGGGTGGCGGAACTGGCAGACGCACAGGACTTAAAATCCTGCGATTGGTAACGATCGTACCGGTTCGATTCCGGTCCTCGGCATATACTAATGGGCACCCTTAGCTCAACTGGATAGAGTACCTGACTACGAATCAGGCGGTTAGAGGTTCGACTCCTCTAGGGTGCATTTTTTTATAAAACGGGAAGTAGCTCAGCTTGGTAGAGTACTTGGTTTGGGACCAAGGTGTCGCAGGTTCGAATCCTGTCTTCCCGATTGATGGCGGTGTAGCTCAGCTGGCTAGAGCGTCCGGTTCATACCCGGGAGGTCGGGGGTTCGATCCCCTTCGCCGCTATAATGATCTTGTTGGACCTTTAGCTCAGCTGGTTAGAGCTCTCGGCTCATAACCGAGTGGTCGTAGGTTCAAGTCCTACAAGGTCCATTGAAAATAATGGAGGATTACCCAAGTCCGGCTGAAGGGAACGGTCTTGAAAACCGTCAGGCGTGTAAAAGCGTGCGTGGGTTCGAATCCCACATCCTCCTTTCATAATAACGCGGGATGGAGCAGCTCGGTAGCTCGTCGGGCTCATAACCCGAAGGTCGTAGGTTCAAATCCTACTCCCGCAATTTGGCTCGGTAGCTCAGTTGGTAGAGCAATGGATTGAAGCTCCATGTGTCGGCGGTTCGATTCCGTCTCGCGCCATATCATATTTTGTAAGCGGGTGTAGTTTAGTGGTAAAACTACAGCCTTCCAAGCTGTTGTCGCGAGTTCGATTCTCGTCACCCGCTTTGAACTTTGTTCAATACCAAGTTTTTAACTTGGGCGCGTAGCTCAGGTGGTTAGAGCGCACGCCTGATAAGCGTGAGGTCGGTGGTTCGAGTCCACTCGTGCCCATTTGATTATTATAATGGAGAATTACTCAAGAGGCTGAAGAGGACGGTTTGCTAAATCGTTAGGTCGGGTAACTGGCGCGGGGGTTCGAATCCCCCATTCTCCGTAAACTAAGAGTGTCATCTCTTTTTTTATTGTCTTTGTGTGATAAGTTTACCCCCTCTTAGTGAACTGCACCCCAAAAGTTAGACAGAAAAATCTAGCTTTTGGGGTGTTTTTATTATGAAGTTAACTTATGATGATAAAGTTCAGATCTATGAACTAAGAAAGCAAGGACAAAGCTTCAAGCAGCTTTCAAAAAGATTTGGAGTGGATGTTGCTGGTCTAAAGTATATGGTGAAATTAATTGACCGTCATGGCATAGAAATCGTTAAAAAAGGGAAGAATCGTTACTATTCTTCTAAATTGAAACAAGAAATGATGGATAAAGTCTTGCTGGAAGGTCGTTCGCAAAGAAGTGTCAGTCTTGATTATGCTCTCCCAAACCAAGGAATGCTTCCAAATTGGCTGGCGCAATACAAGAAAAACGAGTATACTATTCTTGAGAAAACAAGAGGGAGACCAGCTAAAATGGGACGTAAACGGAAGAAAACTTGGGAAGAAATGACAGAACTGGAGCGACTTCAGGAGGAGAATGAACGCTTACGGACTGAGGTGGCCTACCTAAAAAAGTTAAAAGAGTTAGAGGAAAGGGAGGAAGCCCTAGAGCGAGAAAGGCAGAGACAGTTAGAGAAATGGTTTCAGGAGGATTTCGACTAGATTTTCTTCTTGAAACAGCACGTCTAGCTCGCTCGACTTACTATTATCAATTGAAGCAACTGGATGGGCTTGATAAAGATAAAGAGCTTAAAACCGAAATTCAGACCATTTATAGTGAGCATAAAGGAAATTATGGCTATCGAAGAGTTACTCTTGAACTAAGAAATCGCGGTTTTACAGTGAATCATAAGAAGGTCCAACGTCTGATGAAAGTCCTTGGTCTAACAGCTCGGATTCGTCGGAAACGAAAGTATTCTTCCTACCAAGAAGAGATTGGCAAGAAAGCAGAGAATCTCATTCAACGCCAGTTTGAAGCATCAAGGCCAATGGAAAAGTGCTATACGGATGTGACCGAGTTTGCCATTCCAAATAGCACACAGAAACTCTATTTATCGCCTGTTTTAGATGGATTTAACAGTGAAATTATTGCTTATCATCTTTCTACTTCGCCCAACTTAGAACAAGTGAAAGTCATGTTGGAACAGGCCTTCACAGAGAAACACTATGAGAATACCATTTTACACAGCGACCAGGGCTGGCAATACCAACACGATTCTTATCATCGATTCCTAGAGAGTAGGGGAATTCAAGCATCTATGTCACGCAAGGGCAACAGCCCAGACAATGGCATGATGAAATCTTTCTTTGGCATTCTTAAGTCTGAGATGTTTTACGGATATAAGAGGAACTTTAGGTCTTTAGAAGGCCTTGAACAAGCTATTGTCAACTACATTGATTACCACAATAACAAACAAATCAAAGTCAAACTAAAAGGACTTAGCCCTGTGCAATACAGAGCTAAATCCTTCGGATAAATTAATTGTCTAACTTTTTGGGGTCAGTACATAGTTTACAAGAGGGGGATTTTATTATTACCAGCTCGTTAGGGATATTTCTCCGCTATTTAGCCAAATTGTTTTTTTATCTTCTAGTTCGACTTGAAGTTGACCTGTGTTTGAGATGTCTTTTGCAAGGCCTTTTTTCTCTTTTCCATCTAGCTGGAAGGTGACTTCTTTTCCAAGAACTAAAGATCTCTCTTTATAGATATAAAGTAGCTCATCTGGATCAGTCTTGTAGAAACAGGTCCATATTTCGCTAATCAACTCATTGCGGCTAATTGGGGTAGGTAGTGTGAATAAACTTCCTGCTTTCTCGTTTAAATCGTCTGGGAAATTTGTAATAGAAAAATTTATTCCAAGTCCGATAATGACATCTGTCACTAAACCTGTTTCAACGGACGTCATAGCTTCGGTAAGGATACCTGCTATTTTTTTATGTTTAAAGTAGATGTCATTTACCCATTTGATATCTACTTCAATCAAGGTCAGATTTTTAATCGCTTTGTAAATTGCACCAGCTACAAGGAGAGTATAGGAAGGAAGTTTTTCATAGGGAAGATTTGGTTGAATATGCAAGGACATATAAATTCCCCCTTGAGAAGGTGAGTAGTAAGGACGCTGAAAGCGTCCACGCCCTGCTGTCTGACATGTGGAAAGATAGAGGGTGTTTCCCTTGTTTCCATCCTCAATACCTTTTTTTGCATCTGTTTGTGTTGATTTGGTTTCAGGTTTGTAGAGAATGGTTAAGTTGGTTTTTTCTTGAATCAAATCAGGCAATATCAAATCACCTTGAATAAGCTTGTATCCTCTATTTTTGATACTGTCAATTTCTAAGCCTTCTAATTGAAGGCGTTGGATTGCTTTCCATATGGATGTCCGACTTAGATTCAGTTCTTCGCCAATTTTTTCCCCACTGACATAGTCGTTTTCTCTGGCTAGTATTTGGTAGACTAGTTGGTGTGATTTCATACTTTCTTTCCTTTTTACTGTCGTTCAATAGTAGATATTTTCGCCTTTCTTATATTCTACCATAGCTTTTCCTTTTTTAGGAAGTTTACTTCTTTTTCATCAGCGACAATTTTTTTGTAATGCTTATTATGACAGAGTGCATATACTTGTATTCCTACCTAAAAGTTTTTTCATTTTGATAACGTGTTCATTGTTCCCAAATGACGGAAAAAATGGTAGAATATAAAGATAGTTTAGCATTTATCTTCTGGAGAAATCCAGAACAGAAAGGATCCGTTTTGAAATCAATTGGATTACTGGATAAGATAAGAGGGCTTTCGAAAAAAGATTTCTTTTGTATTTGATGATCATAAGTATCTTTTTACCTTTTTATTTATTCTTAGGGCTCTTTGCTTTATATTTGATAGGTTTACTTGTTACTGGAGAGATGAAGGGAATTATCAAAGGATTGGCCAAACATCCTGTACTTCTCTTTTTTATTGCCTACAGTAGTATCATCTCCATCGTCGCCAAGAACTGGCTTGGATTGGTTGCATCTTTACTGATGTTTCTCTTCCTCATTTTCTTTAGTTTTTACCAGAAACGTTTGACACATGCTTTCTTCCGTTTGATTTGCAAACAATCTTGTTTGGCAGTGTGCTCTCCGCGGCTTTTGCTACTTTGGAGCATTTCCAAATTGTAAAGAAATTTAACTATGCCTTTCTTTCGCCTAATATGCAAGTATGGCACCAGAACCGTGCAGAGGTAACCTTCTTTAATCCGAATTACTATGGGATTATCTGTTGTTTCTGTATCATGATTGCCTTTTATCTCTTTACAACGACCAAGTTAAAATGGTTAAAAGTCTTTTGTGTGCTAGCAGGTTTTGTAAATCTATTTGGTTTGAATTTTACGCAGAATCGAACAGCCTTTCCTGCCATTATCGCTGGTGCGATTATTTATCTTTTTACAACCATTAAAAACTGGCGTGCCTTCTGGCTCAGTATTGGAGTTTTCGGGATTGGCCTTTGCTTCCTCTTCTCAAGCGATTTGGGTGTCCGTATGGGAACATTAGATTCTTCAATGGAGGAGCGTGTTTCAATCTGGAATGCGGGTATGACTTTGTTTAAACAAAATCCTATCTGGGGTGAAGGACCACTGACCTATATGAATTCCTATCCGAGAATCCATGCTCCCTATCACGAACACGCGCACAGTCTTTACATTGATACCATTTTGAGTTATGGCTTAATTGGAACAATTCTCCTATCCATTTCTTCGGTTATCCCAGTTCATATGATGATGGATATGAGTCAAGAGTCTGGTAAACGACCAATTATCGGTCTTTATCTCTCCTTCCTTACAGTAGTAGCTGTACATGGAATTTTTGACCTGGCTCTCTTCTGGGTTCAGTCAGGATTTATCTTCTTGTTGGTTATGTGCAGTTTACCACTGGAACATCGTACCTTAGTAGCGGACATGACGGACTAAGTTTATAAATAGTGAAGATCTTCTACCTTGAGTAGGAGATTTTTTTAATTGCGAAATTATTCCCAAATTCAAACAGTTGACATATGAAATAATGGGTGTTACAATAAAAATAATTCGATATAGAAGAAAATGGAGACGGAATGGATAAGATGATAGGGGGCTACCAAACTCTACAGATTCGTTTATTGAATGGGCGTATCTTTCAAAAGCTATTGAGGAAGGAACCAGAAGCTCAATACAGAAGTGAACAAGGGAAAATTTTAACAGTGCTTTGGCAAAAAGAAAATGGTAGAGCAACTGCTACGGATATCGCCCTTGCTTCAGGACTAGCTAACAATACCCTGACCAGCATGATTAAGAACTTAGAAGACCAGGGCTTGGTTACTGTAAAACCTTGTACTCAAGATAAGAGAAGAAAATTTGTTAGTTTGACCGAATTGGGTTGGGCACAAAAGGAAATTGGGGATCGTGTTAGTAAAGAGTTGGGCGATATTTTCTACCAAGGCTTTTCGGATCAAGAAATCCGAGAATTTGAGGCTTATCAAGAGCGAATTATCTCAAATCTAAAAGCTAAAGAAAACGAACTATAGAAGGGAAAATGCTTATGATTGGAATTACGGGTGTAACAGGGAAATTAGGCTCCTATGTGCCTAATCTTGTCGATAAGAAAGGAATCGCTTCCGTCCATCTAGCACGAAGCCCAGAGCGTGCAAAAGTCTACGCGTCTGCGGAAATTCGTAAGATGGTGTATGCCAATACTCCAGAGGTCGTTGAGGCCTTAAAGGGGCTCGATGTCCTGTTGATGGTCTCTGCTCGGGAAAATCCAGAGCGTGTGAAGGAACATAAGAGTTTTTTGGATGCCGCAAAGCTAGCGGGGGTGCAGCATATCGTCTATACCTCCTTTTACGGGGCAGATGAAAAGGCAACCATTACCTTATCTCGGGATCATGCCCAGACGGAAGCTTATATCAAGGAGTTAGGATTCACCTACACTTTTCTAAGAGATAATTTCTACTTGGACTTATTTATTGATATTGCGCTTGAAAATGGAGAAATTCGTGGTCCTGCTGGCAGCGGCCTTGTGTCAGCTGTTGCCCGTAAGGATACATCTAGGATTGCAGCAGAAATTCTATTAAATCCTAAGGAATGGGAAAATCAAACCTTAAATCTAACAGGGCCAGAGGATCTTTCCATGGAAGAGATCGTAGCGCATCTCTCAAAGAGACCGGCAACTCCATCAGGTATGTAGATGAATCGCTAGAAGAACCCTATGAGTCACGGAAAAAATGGCCAGCACAAACTTGGGAGTACGATGCCTGGGTCACTACCTATACAGCTATCAAAGTTGGGGAACAAGCTGGGGTTTCAACAGATGTCGAAAAAGTCCTAGGGAATCCAGCAAGTAGCCTATTGGATATTCTTAGAGACAGAAAACTTATTGAGGAAGAACATGATTGAATACAAGAATGTAGCGCTATGCTATACAGAAAAAGATGTCTTGAGAGATGTCAATTTACAGATTGAGGATGGTGAGTTCATGGTTTTAGTGGGTCCTTCTGGTTCCGGTAAGACAACCATGATTAAGATGATTAACCGCCTTTTAGAGCCAACAGATGGCAATATCTATATGGATGGCAAGCGCATCAAGGAATATAATGAGCGAGAGTTGCGCCTTTCTACAGGCTATGTCTTACAGGCTATTGCCCTCTTTCCCAATCTAACGGTTACGGAGAACATTGCGCTGATTCCAGAAATGAAGGGCTGGACTAAGGAAAAAATTGCTCAGAAAACAGAAGAGCTTTTGGCTAAGGTTGGTTTACCAGTAGCTGAGTATGGGCATCGCCTACCTAGTGAATTATCTGGTGGAGAACAGCAACGGGTTGGTATTGTCCGTGCCATGATTGGTCAGCCTAAGATTCTCCTCATGGATGAGCCCTTTTCGGCCTTGGATGCTATTTCGAGAAAACAGCTACAGATTCTGACGAAAGAATTACATAAAGAGTTTGGGATGACAACGATTTTTGTGACCCATGATACGGATGAAGCCTTGAAGTTGGCGGACCGTATTGCTGTCTTGCAGGATGGAGAGATTTGTCAGGTGGCGAATCCCGAGACGATTTTAAAAGCGCCTGCAACAGACTTTGTAGCAGACTTGTTTGGAGGTAGTGTTCATGGCTAATTTAATCTCAACTTTTCAGGATCGTTTTAGTGATTGGGTAACAGCTCTATCTCAACATTTACAGTTGTCACTTTTGACCCTGTTACTAGCTATTTTTATTGCAGTCCCCTTAGCGGTATTTCTTCGTTATCATGAAAAGATGGCGGACTGGGTCTTGCAGATTGCAGGGATTTTCCAGACCATCCCGTCTCTTGCCTTGTTGGGGCTCTTTATTCCCTTGATGGGAATTGGGACCTTGCCTGCTTTGACAGCACTAGTGATTTATGCGATTTTTCCGATTTTTGCAAAAATACTATCACTGGGCTGAAGGGAATTGATCCAAGTCTGCAAGAGGCTGGGACTGCCTTTGGGATGACTAGATGGGAGCGTCTCAAGAAGTTTGAAATTCCACTTGCCATGCCTGTTATGATGTCTGGGATTCGGACGGCAGCGGTCTTAATTATCGGTACGGCAACCTTGGCGGCCTTGATTGGGGCAGGGGGTCTGGGTTCCTTTATCCTTTTGGGAATTGACCGAAATAATGCCAGTCTGATTTTGATTGGGGCACTTTCTTCTGCAGTGCTAGCCATTGCCTTTAACTTCCTACTAAAAGTGATGGAAAAAGCAAAATTGCGGACGATTTTCTCTGGTTTTGCCTTGGTGACGGTATTGCTGGGTCTGTCTTATAGCCCAGCTCTCTTAGCTCAAAAAGAGAAAGAAAACTTGGTTATTGCTGGGAAATTGGGACCGGAACCAGAAATTTTGGCCAATATGTATAAACTCCTCATTGAAGAAAATACCAGTATGACTGCGACTGTTAAACCGAATTTTGGGAAGACAAGTTTTCTCTATGAAGCTTTGAAAAAAGGGGATATTGACATCTATCCTGAATTTACTGGTACGGTGACTGAAAGTTTGCTTCAACCATCACCCAAGGTGGGTCATGAGCCAGATCAGGTTTATCAAGTGGCGCGTGATGGCATTGCCAAGCAGGATCATCTAGCCTATCTCAAACCTATGTCTTATCAAAATACCTATGCTGTAGCTGTTCCGAAAAAGATTGCTCAAGAATATGGCTTGAAGACTATTTCGGACTTGAAAAAAGTGGAAGGGCAACTGAAGGCAGGCTTTACACTCGAGTTTAACGACCGTGAAGATGGAAATAAGGGCTTGCAATCAATGTATGGTCTCAATCTCAATGTAGTAACCATGGAGCCAGCCCTTCGCTATCAGGCGATTCAGTCAGGGGATATTCAAATCACGGACGCCTATTCGACCGATGCAGAGTTGGCGCGTTATGATTTACAGGTCTTGGAAGATGACAAGCAACTCTTCCCACCTTATCAAGGAGCTCCACTAATGAAAGAAGCTCTTCTCAAGAAACATCCTGAGTTGGAGACAGTTCTCAATAAATTGGCTGGTAAAATCACGGAAAGCCAGATGAGCCAGCTCAACTACCAAGTCGGTGTTGAAGGCAAGTCAGCAGAACAAGTAGCCAAAGAATTTCTACAAGAACAAGGATTGTTGAAGAAATAGATTGAAAATGTCAAACTCAACTTCTTTAAACGACCATATAGAAAAATGCTCAGACAATCTTGTCTGGGCTTTTTTAGTGTCAGAATTAATGATTTTCATTTTTAAATAGAAAATAAGAGGAAATTTTCAGGATTTTCTAAAATTTTACTGTAAATACACTTGACTATTCAGATAATAGGTGTATAATGTGTTGTGAACTACTTAACAAATAAAGATTTCCAGCTCATGTCGACTAAGAATGGAAATCTTGTGTATAGACAGTTCAGTAGATATATAATAGAGCGTTGCGTCCGAAAGTCTATCCAGACACGGCTCTTTAAAAACAAAAGGAGAAAATATGACGACTTATTTACAAAAGAAAATTGAGAATATCAAAACAACCCTTGGTGAAATGTCAGGTGGTTACCGTCGTATGGTTGCGACTATGGCTGATTTGGGATTTTCAGGAACTATGAAGGCTATCTGGGATGACCTCTTTGCCCATCGTAGTTTTGCCCAGTGGCTTTATCTGCTGGTTTTAGGAAGTTTTCCAATCTGGCTGGAGTTGATTTACGAACACCACATTGTTGATTGGATTGGGATGATTTGTAGCTTGACTGGGATTATCTGTGTTATTTTTGTATCGGAAGGTCGAGCAAGTAATTATCTGTTTGGCTTGATTAACTCTGTTATTTACCTTATTTTGGCCCTACAGAAAGGCTTTTATGGTGAGGTGTTGACGACACTCTACTTTACGATCATGCAACCGATTGGACTTCTAGTTTGGATTTACCAGGCACAGTTTAAGAAGGAAAAGCAGGAGTTTGTCGCACGTAAACTGGACGGCAAGGGTTGGACAAAGTATCTTTCTATTAGTGTTCTTTGGTGGTTGGTATTTGGGTTCATTTATCAATCTATCGGAGCCAATCGTCCTTATCGCGATTCCATTACCGATGCGACCAATGGGGTTGGGCAAATCCTCATGACAGCTGTTTACCGTGAGCAATGGATATTCTGGGCAGCTACTAATGTCTTTTCAATCTATCTCTGGTGGGGAGAAAGCCTGCAAATCCAAGGGAAATACTTGATTTATCTCATTAACAGTCTAGTTGGTTGGTATCAATGGAGCAAGGCAGCAAAAAGCGCTTAAAAATAAAAAGGATCAGAAGATCCTTTTTTTGTGTTAGAGCAAAATGAGCAATACCGTAATAACGATAGCACTCGTTATACGAATGATGTGGTGCGATATATGTTGACTTTCTTGCTGTCGCCCATTCCAGTAAGCACCGTAGCAGATGATGCTAGAGCCCACTATCCATAAGACGACAGTTGCAAGTGGGACGAAGTAAAAGATGGCCAGAGCCAGAGAAGTGAGGCAACTGCCGACCAAGATGCACTTGTTTCCCAGACTGTAGTCCTTTTGTTTCATAGCTGAAAAAGCAGCAGCAAGGTGAAGGAGCGAGAAGGCAAGAGCTAGTACGATTGTTAGTATTCCTAGAATCATCGAAGTTAACATAGTTGGTTCCTTTCTGAGTTACAGGCTTAGATATCAAGTGGAGTTGTAGAGGTCATCTCCATTACCTCAAGGTAAAATCTTACCACTTGGTCTTCGGTATAGGATTTTCCTTTTTTAAGCCACCAAGTTAGAGTCTCAATAAAGTTCGTCACAACAAAATGCTGGAGGTAGGAGGCTGGAATAGTTGGATAGGCTTCTTGCAAGTCATCCGCAACCATGGGGTAAACGTGGTGTTCGAGTTCCTTTTGTAGTTGGCGGAGGAAGTAGTCGTTTTTGGAAAAAAGGAGACTGGTAACATGGTCCTGGTTTTTTTGAAAATGTAAAAAGATATGTGCGAGGTAGTCTTCGGTAGTTAAGTGTTCTTCCCTTTCAAAGAGATGATGAAAGAGGTAGCGACAGAGTTCATCTAAAAGCAGTTCCTTGCTCTCGTAGTGACAGTAAAAGGTCGAACGTCCAATATCTGCCAAGTCAATGATATCTTGAACAGTAGTAGCATCATAGCCCTTGTCGTTCAAAAGTTGTAAAAAAGCTTGATAGATAGCTTTTTTTGTCTTGTTGACTCGACGGTCTCTTTTTAGCATATAGACACTTGGGACAAACTGTTCAGAACTGAATAAGATTGACAATTTGCTTCTATCCTTTCTTTGGATTTTATTAGATAATACAAATGAAAGAAGTATGTATATACCCATTATACCAAAGGAGGGAGAGAAATGAACTCTAAAACATCAATCTGGTTAGCTTTTTTCTTAAATTTAAGCTATGCTATTGTTGAGTTTATCGCAGGAGGAATCTTTGGTTCGAGTGCTGTTCTTGCTGATTCTGTTCATGACTTAGGAGATGCTATAGCCATTGGCATATCAGCCCTTTTAGAAACAATCTCAAACCGAGAAGAAGACGGGCAGTACACCTTGGGTTACAGCGTTTCAGTCTTTTAGGGGCCATGCTAACGGCTGTGATTCTTATGATAGGCTCTGTCCTAGTGATTTTGGAAAATATCACAAAGATTGCTCACCCGCAACCTGTCAATGAGGAAGGTATCCTCTGGCTGGGAATCATTGCAGTAATCATTAATGTACTAGCAAGTCTGGTAGTTCGTAAAGGAAAGACAAAGAATGAGTCAATTCTTAGCTTGCATTTTTTGGAAGACACTCTTGGTTGGTTGGCCGTCATCCTAATGGCGATTATCCTCCGATTTACAGATTGGTATATCCTTGATCCGCTTTTATCACTGGTTATTTCCATCTTTATTCTGTCGAAAGCCATTCCTCGCTTTTGGAGCGCACTAAAAATTTTCCTAGATGCTGTGCCTGAAGGAGTAGATATCAAACAAGTGAAGAATGACTTGGAGCAATTGGACCATGTGGTCAGTGTTAATCAGCTCAATCTCTGGACTATGGATGGTTTGGAAAAAAATGCCATTGTTCATGTTTGCCTAGAAGAGATTGAACATATAGAGTATTGTAAAGAATCCATTCGTAATTTACTCAAAGATTATGACTTTCAAAATGTCACCATTGAGGTTGATGCAAACCTAGCAAGTCACCAAACCCATAAGCGAAAAATTGAGGAGTTGGGAGTAGGTCAAAGTCATGGACATCATCATTCATAAGAAGTCGATTTTCCATTTGTTGATTATTTTTGATGAATTGTAAATGTAACATCTTTACTCCATTATGAAATTGTGATAGACTACCTATATCACTGAAAGGAGATAGACGATGTTACAGCTACAACACATTTCAAAAGTCTACCATACGGGCGATCAAGAGTTCCACGCGCTAAAGGATATTTCGATTTGCTTCCGTGAGAATGAGTTTGTCTCTATTCTCGGGCAATCGGGTTCTGGGAAAACCACCCTATTAAATATCATCGGGGGACTCGACCAATACACATCTGGTGATTTACTCATCCAAGGAAAATCAACAAAGCAATTTAAAGACCGCGATTGGGATAGCTACAGAAACCACACCATCGGTTTCGTCTTTCAGTCTTATAATCTCATCGGGCACCAAACTGCACTCTCTAACGTAGAAATTGCAATGACTCTTTCGGGTGTTTCAAAAGCAGAACGTAAGAAACGTGCTATCGAAGTGCTCGAACGCGTAGGCCTAAAAGACCATTTATATAAGAAACCAAGTCAAATGTCTGGGGGACAAATGCAACGAATCGCGATTGCGCGTGCTCTTGTTAATGATCCCAAAGTCGTTTTAGCCGACGAACCGACAGGAGCGCTCGATTCTGAGACTTCTGTTCAAATCATGGATTTATTAAAAGACATCGCCAAGGAACGTTTAGTTATCATGGTGACGCATAACCCAGAGCTGGCACAGAAGTACTCCACACGTATCGTACAAGTATTAGATGGAAACATCTTGAGCGACTCAAACCCATGCGAACCAACAGAGGAGACAAGCAAGTCGACATCCAGTTCACGAAGACGAAGATGAGCTTTATAACCGCCCTTGTACTTTCCTTTAATAACCTATTGACAAAGAAAGGTCGTACCTTACTAACAGCTTTTGCGGGTTCTATTGGAATTATCGGGATTGCTCTTATCTTAGCCCTTTCCAATGGTGTGAGTGATTACGTTAAAAAGGTGCAGGAAGATACCCTCGTCTCTCTTCCATTGACGATTAGCGAGCAGAACCAGAGCAACTTATTGGCGACCTCTCCAGATTTGAGCGAGAAGCCTTACAAGGATAATCATGAGCTCGGTATCAATACGATTTTAACGAATTTATTGAAAAAACAAATCGGAAAGAACGACCTAGCTTCCTTCAAGACTTACTTGGAGGAACATGCTTCGAAGGTCGAATCTCTCACAAAAGACATTCGTTACCGATACAATTTACAACCGTTTATCTATGCAAGTGATACTTCCAACGGACCCAAAAATATTCTACCTTCAACCTTAGCTGATGAAGTAGAAACAGCGAATCAAACGATGAAGGGATACTTACAAAACCTCAACTACTGGAGTGAACTTTCTAGTGATTCTTCAATGCTAGAAAGCAAGTACGACGTGTTGGAAGGACGCTTCCCACAAGATAAGTCCGAGGTCGTCCTTATCGTAGATGAAAACAATCAAATTAGCGACTTGTTGCTCTATAGTTTGCGTATCAAAGATCCCAGTGAATTGAACGATACGAAGAAGCTCGACGAACTCTCTTCTCAAACGTATCAATATAGTGACTTTATCGGAAAAACTTTCAAAGCAGTTGTCAATACAAACCGTTTTGTGAAAGAAAATAACTTATGGGTCAATAAGATTGCAGATGCTTCTTATATGAAAACTCAAATCGAGAATGGGCTCGAACTTAAAATTGTGGGTGTCCTTCGCCAAAAAGACGGCACAAGTTCAAGCGTGAATGCTCCTTCAGGAGGGATCGCCTACACAAGCGCCCTTATTGATTACACTTCCGAACACATTCAAAATAGTGATATCGTTAAGGAACAGGAAGCCAATCAAAATCTAAATGTATTTACGGGTAAAGACTTTGCCAAAGATCCTAAACCGTTCAGTTCGGAGAATTTAACTGAAGAAGAAAAAATCCAGTTGGCTAAAATGACGCCTGAAGAACAGGCGCAGTATGTCCAACAATATAACGACAACTTGGCTTCAACTTACGAGGAAAACCTTGCAAAAATGGGTGTCATCAACAAATCCAAACCAGCTGCTATTGAGCTCTACACCTCTTCGTTCCAACAAAAACAAGACTTAAAAGAATTCATAAACGCCTATAACACGGCGAAAAAAGAAGCTGGAGAAGACGATAAGGTACTCGCTTATTCCGATGATATCCAAACTATCATGTCTTCAATTACGACATTGGTTGGCGTAGTGACAACTGTGCTCGTTGGCTTTGTGGCCATCTCACTCATTGTATCTTCTATAATGATTTCGATTATCACGTACATTTCAGTTCTCGAACGTACAAAAGAAATCGGAATCCTACGTGCAATGGGGGCTTCGAAGAAAGATATTCGTCGTATTTTCACTGCTGAAACAGCCATCGAAGGATTCATCTCTGGGGTGCTCGGTATCGCGGTTACTCTCCTTGCGACATTTCCAATCAATGCGATTGTTGCTAAAATGACAAATGTGGGAAATGTAGCGCAATTACCAATAGAAGTAGCTCTAATCCTTATCGGTATTTCGATTGTCCTCACCATGTTAGCCGGTCTAATCCCTTCACGCATCGCCGCCAAGAAAGACCCAGTCGAATCGCTTCGTAGCGAATAACAACTAAACCGCAAAAAGGTGGATAAAAGCCTACTTCTTTATTCACCTTTCTATTGGCTGGAAACTATTAAAAACGTAATCGAAAAATCTCTCCTTATAAAACTTAAATTTCGAGAAGAAAAGACTATATTGGACTAAACCAGTGCCTTATCGCCGTTAATAATGATTGATACGAGCGAAAGCTTGACAAAAAGTGTATAATAAAAGTGAGAAACTAATAGAAAAGGAGTGATTCTATGAAGAAAACAGTTTATACAAAAGCTGGTCAGGTTGGTCTTGTTGAAGTGGAGCATCCGCAAATCATTGAGGCAGACGATGCCATTATTCGGATCGTTCGGACTTGTGTCTGTGGCTCTGATCTGTGGAGCTATCGCAATCCGGATATTGAAGCAGGGCATCAGAATAGCGGGCACGAAGCGATTGGTATCGTTGAGGCAATTGGTGATGCAGTGACGACCGTTAAACCTGGTGACTTTGTCATTGCACCTTTCACACATGGTTGTGGTCAGTGTGATGCCTGTCGTGCTGGTTTTGATGGTTCGTGTGATAATCATCCTGGTAACAACTGGTCAGGTGGTGTCCAGGCTGAGTATATCCGTTTCCACTATGCCAACTGGGCACTGGTTAAAATCCCTGGACAACCTTCTGACTATACAGAAGGCATGCTAAAGTCCCTCTTGACTCTTGCAGATGTTATGCCGACAGGCTATCATGCGGCGCGTGTTGCAAATGTTCAAAAAGGGGATAAGGTTGTGGTCATTGGTGATGGGGCTGTTGGTCAATGTGCTGTCATCGCAGCTAAAATGCGTGGAGCATCGCAAATTATCCTTATGAGTCGTCATGAAGATCGTCAAAAGATGGCTCTGGAGTCGGGTGCGACAGCTGTTGTAGCTGAGCGAGGTCAAGAAGGTATTGCCAAGGTGCGTGAAATCCTCGGTGGTGGAGCAGATGCAGCACTTGAATGTGTTGGAACAGAAGCAGCGGTTGATCAAGCGCTTGGTGTTCTCCATAATGGAGGGCGCATGGGATTTGTTGGTGTACCGCACTATGAAAATCGAGCCATTGGCTCAACCTTTGGTCAAATACAATAATCGGTGGTGGCCCAGCTTCTGTCACAACATACGATAAGCAATTCTTACTAAAAGCCGTCCTTGATGGCGACATTAATCCAGGTCGCGTCTTTACCTCAAGTTATAAATTGGAAGACATTGACCAAGCCTATAAAGATATGGATGAACGTAAGACGATTAAGGCAATGATTGTGATGGATTAACAAAGAAAATCCTAATGGAGATTTGAGAATTTCTATTAGGATTTTTTGCGTTGGTATATTTGTTGAGTTATGGCAGAGTACTTTCTCTCAAAGTCAGTCTGGTTCCCAGCATAGTCAAGCTAGGGATTTTCCGACCGTGGAGAACTTCCTTGTTAAGAATATCCATACCTGCTCGGCCCATTTCTTCGGTATAGACGGTAATGCTAGAAAGAGGAGGATAGACCTGCTTGGTCAGGCTAGTGTCGTTAAAAGAAATGAGGCTGACGCGGTCTGGTAGGCCGATTCCAGCTTCTTTTGGAGGGCACGCAGTGCACCGATGGCCAAACTATCGCTGGCAGCGAAAAAGGCTGGTGGGAGTTGTTCTCCTAGCTTGTGAATAGCCTCCTTCATCAAGTCATAGCCAGACTGGGCAGTAAAGCTACCTTGAAAGACCAGTTTATCATGGTAAATACCTTTTGATAGAGAGTAGTTTTTAAAATGTTCTAGACGTTTATCCTGGATAATTTCTTCTTGGTCGGTTGTTTCCTCAAGGCCTGTTAGAATGCCAATCCGATCCAGTCCCTGGCTGAAGAAATGGTCTACAACTTGTTTCACAGCAGTGTAAAAGTCAGTGATAATACAGGTATGACCTAGTGAGAGGGTGTCACTATCTATAAAGACTAAAGGTTTTTGGTATTCTTCAAAGGCAGAAATCTGAGCTCGGCTAAATTTTCCGATGCAGAGAATACCAATCACTTCCTCGCTCAGAGTAAAAGGATGGTCGTTAAAATAGCGCAAGATATCATAGTCCAACTCTTGGGCTCTTTTTTCAATACCGAGACGAATCTGGTAGTAGTAGAGGTCGTCCAACTCCCCTTGTTCGCTGACCCATTGGATAATGGCAATCTTCTGCTTGGGTTTGTGGGATTCGCCTGTCTTGAGGTGCTTAGTATAGCCCAGTTCTTCAGCGACAGTTAAAATACGGTGTCTGGTTTCTTCTGTGACAGATAGGCTCTGATCGCGATTGAGGACACGAGATACGGTCGCGATAGAGACAGAGGCTAGCTGTGCAATGTCTTTTAAGGTAGCCATAAATCCTCCTCCTTTTAGGTTAGTATATCATATTTTTCTTCTTTTTACCGATAGTTTAGTAAAAGTTTAGTAAAAAGGATTGACCTTGGCAAAAGTCTTGGATACAATAGAAGAAAACGATTACACGTTAAGGTGACTTAACGGACAGTAAAAGGAGAATTCATATGACACAACATCTTACTACTGAAGCCCTTCGTAAAGATTTTCTTGCTGTTTTTGGTCAAGAAGCAGACCAAACCTTCTTTTCACCAGGCCGTATCAATTTGATTGGTGAACACACGGACTACAATGGCGGTCATGTTTTTCCTGCTGCAATTTCCTTGGGAACTTATGGTGCGGCTCGCAAACGTGACGATCAAGTTTTGCGTTTCTACTCAGCCAACTTTGAGGACAAAGGGATCATCGAAGTTCCTCTCGCTGACCTCAAGTTTGAAAAAGAGCACAACTGGACCAACTATCCAAAAGGGGTTCTTCATTTCTTGCAGGAAGCTGGCCATGTCATTGACAAAGGTTTTGATTTCTATGTCTTTGGGAATATCCCAAATGGTGCTGGCTTGTCTTCTTCAGCATCCTTGGAACTTTTGACAGGGGTCGTGGCAGAGCATCTCTTTGATTTAAATTAGACCGTTTGGATTTGGTAAAAATCGGGAAACAAACAGAAAACAACTTTATCGGAGTCAACTCTGGTATCATGGACCAGTTTGCTATCGGTATGGGAGCTGACCAACGTGCTATTTACCTAGATACTAATACTTTGGAGTACGACTTGGTGCCACTTGATTTGAAGGACAATGTCGTTGTCATCATGAACACCAACAAACGTCGTGAACTGGCGGACTCTAAGTACAATGAACGTCGTGCTGAGTGTGAGAAAGCAGTGGAAGAATTGCAAGCTGCCTTGGATATTCAGACCTTGGGTGAACTAGACGAGTGGGCTTTTGACCAATACAGCTATCTGATTAAAGACGAAAATCGTTTAAAACGTGCTCGTCATGCTGTGCTTGAAAACCAACGTACCCTGAAAGCTCAAGTAGCTCTTCAAGCAGGTGATTTGGAAACATTTGGTCGCTTGATGAATGCTTCTCACGTTTCTCTAGAACATGACTATGAAGTAACTGGTTTGGAATTGGATACTCTTGTTCACACAGCTTGGGCTCAGGAAGGTGTTCTCGGTGCTCGTATGACAGGGGCAGGTTTTGGTGGCTGTGCCATTGCCTTGGTGCAAAAAGATACTGTTGAGGCCTTTAAGGAAGCTGTAGGCAAGCACTACGAGGAAGTAGTTGGATATGCTCCAAGCTTCTATATCGCTGAAGTTGCAGGTGGCAGTCGCGTTTTAGACTAGGAGAGAAGTGTAAATGGACGCTGTAATATTTGATTTAGATGGCTTATTAGCTGATACTGAGATCATTTCTCTAAAAGTTTATCAAGAATTGCTTAAAGATTTTGGAATTCCTTTCACAGAAGAAACATATTCTAGAGAATACAGTGGACATAGGGAAGAGGAGAATGTTCAACGATTTTTAGATACCTATGATTTACCTTGGAACTTTGACCAAACCTTGGAAAAAGTTTATGAACTGGAAGCTCGAATCTTAGCCAAAGGTGTAAATTTAAAAAAAGGTGCTAAAAATTTGCTTGCTTTTTTGCAAAGAGAAGGTATTCCAATCGCTCTAGCAACTTCAAGTGTTGAATCTAGAGCTAGAATGATTTTGGATAGTAATGGGATACTGTCCCTATTTGATCATCTAGTTTTTGCAAAAGATGTAAAGCGAAGCAAACCTTACCCTGATATATTTTTAAAGGCCTGTAGTGATTTGAATGTTTTACCAGAGAATTGCTTAGTATTAGAGGATAGTGAAGCAGGGATTGAAGCAGCGTATAGAGCTGGGATACCAGTTATTTGTATTCCAGACTTGAAAATGCCAGCACAATCTTTCTTAAATAAAACAGAACAAGTTTTTCAGGATTTAGATGCTGTCAGAGACTATTTAGAAAGTAAGAAGGAGAATCAATGAGTCAGGGAATTCTAGATGCATTTATCACGGAAGTCATTGCAGAAAGTCCCTTTGAGGAAATGGATCGAATCTACCTAACCAATCGTGTTTGGCTCGAGTGGGCGAAGGTGTTTTGGAAGTTGAGACTGATCTGGATGAGTTGATTGACCTCAAGGACCAGCTTGTCGAGGATGCCGTTCGATTAGAGACGATTGAGGATAGTCAGACTGCGCGTGAAATCCTTGGTGCTGAACTGATGGACTTGGTGACCCCTTGTCCAAGTCAGGTCAATCGTGACTTTTGGACAACCTATGCTCACTCTCCCGAGCAGGCAATTGCGGACTTCTACCAACTTAGCCAGAAAAATGACTACATCAAGCTCAAGGCTATTGCTAAAAATATCGCTTATCGTGTTCCATCTGATTACGGAGAACTTGAGATTACTATCAACCTCTCTAAGCCTGAAAAGGATCCGAAAGAGATTGCGGCAGCCAAGTTGGTGCAAGTTAGCAATTATCCCCAGTGTCAGCTTTGTATAGAGAACGAAGGATATCATGGTCGGGTCAACCATCCAGCTCGCAGCAATCACCGCATTATCCGTTTTGAAATGGCTAGTCAGGAGTGGGGGTTCCAGTATTCGCCCTATGCTTATTTTAATGAGCACTGTATTTTCTTAGACGGCCAGCATCGTCCCATGGCCCTTAGTCGTCAGAGTTTTGAGCGTCTGCTGGCTATCGTAGAGCAGTTTCCGGGCTATTTTGCGGGTTCAAATGCGGACCTACCAATTGTGGGGGGGTCTATTCTCACCCATGACCACTATCAGGGGGGACGACATGTTTTTCCTATGGAATTGGCTCCTCTGCACAAGACTTTCCGATTTGCTGGTTTTGAGCAGGTAAAGGCAGGGATTGTCAAGTGGCCGATGTCAGTGTTGCGTTTGACCTCGGATTTCAAAGAAGATTTGATCAACTTGGCTGACAAGATTTTGCAGGAATGGCGTCAGTATTCAGATCCTGCAGAGCAGATTTTGGCAGAAAGTAATGGAACACCACACCATACTATTACACCGATTGCCCGTAAACGCGATGGACAGTTTGAGTTGGACTTGGTCTTGCGGGACAATCAGACTTCTGCAGAACATCCTGATGGCATCTATCACCCCCACAAGGATGTCCAACATATCAAGAAGGAAAATATCGGCTTGATTGAGGTCATGGGCTTGGCTATCCTACCACCACGTCTAAAAGCAGAAGTGGAGCAAGTCGCTAGCTACCTCGTAGGAGATGATGAAGCAGTTGCCTCTTATCATCAGGAATGGGCAGACCAGCTCAAAGATCAACATCCGGACCTAGCGGATAAAGAAAAAGCCCTTGAAATCGTCAAGGACTCTGTGGGCGCTATTTTTGCGCGTGTTTTGGAGGACGCAGGGGTTTACAAGCAGACGGAACAAGGACAGGCAGCTTTTATGCGCTTTGTAGAACAGGTCGGAATTTTACCAGACTAGGAGCTTTCTCCTTGCACAGTTCTATAAAAAGTAGTATCATAGTGTCGTTTGAACTATCAGGAGGAAACGATGAAAGATTTCATTTTGATGCTATATCTGCCTTTGAAAATTACGAAATTGAACAAATGAGAGATGGTCATGTTGTGGTGACGACGAAAGTGGTGGACTCGTCGCTCAATTACTATGGCAATGCCCATGGTGGCTATCTCTTTACCCTCTGTGACCAGATCAGTGGATTGGTGGTCATCTCGCTGGGGCTTGATGGAGTGACGCTCCAATCCTCTATCAACTACCTCAAGGCAGGAAAACTCGACGATGTACTGACCATTAAAGGAGAATGTGTCCATCATGGACGTACCACTTGTGTCGTCGATGTTGATATCACCAACCAAGATGGTCGAAATGTCTGCAAAGCCACCTTTACCATGTTTGTCACAGGTCAGCGATCAGAAGACAGACAGGTGAGGATATAGATAAACAAAAAAGAGGTCTACACCTCTTTTTCTTATTTCTTTTTCCGATTTAATACGGCATTGAGTACAATGGCGAGTAGGCTTGCTACGACAATTCCGTTTGAGAAGAACATTTGGAAGGCTGTTGGCATGCTGACAAATAGATTACTGTTATTTAGACCTACACCAGCAGCGATTGAAACAGCTGCGATAAGGAAGTTGTGTTCATTGTTAGCAAAGTCAACGCGGGCTAGGATTTGCATACCTTGAAGGGAAACAAAACCAAACATGACTAGCATGGCACCACCAAGGACAGGACTTGGAATGATTTGGGCAAGGGCGCCAAACTTAGGTAGGAGTCCAAGGAGGACTAGGAAACCAGCTGCGTAGTAGATTGGCAGGCGAGTCTTGATACCAGACAATTTGACCAAGCCAACGTTTTGTGAAAATCCTGTGTAAGGGAAGGTGTTAAATTCCTCCGAGAAGTACGGCCAAGCCTTCTGCGCGGTAACCATTGCGAAGGCGCGTGCTGTCGATTGGATCCTTTGTGATATCTGACAAGGCTAGGTAAACACCAGTAGACTCAACCATAGACACCGTTGCGATGATACACATCATGACAATAGAGGAGATTTCAAAAGTCGGTGTACCAAAGTAGAGGGGAGTTGGGACATGAACAAGCGGTGCTGCTGCAACTGGAGAGAAGTCAACCAAGCCCATGCTAGCAGCAATAGCAGTTCCGACAACCAAGCCAATCAAAATAGAGATGGATTTGATAAATCCTTTGGTAAAGATGTTAATCAAGAGGATAATCAAAACAGTGATGGCTGCAAGCAAGAGGCTTTGACCAGTTGGCTCTGGAACGTTATTTCCCATGTTTCCAATAGCGACAGGAATCAAGGTCAACCCAATCGTGGTAATAACTGACCCTGTTACGATAGAAGGGAAAAGATTGGCCACTTTTGAGAAGATGCCTGAAATCAAAACCACGTAGATCCCTGATGCGATAAGGGCACCAAACATAGCCCCACTACCATGGCTTTGCCCAATCATAATCAAGGGAGCGACTGACTGGAAGGCCACTCCGAGAACGACTGGTAGTCCAATCCCAAAGTATTTGTTGAGTTGGAGTTGGAGGAAGGTTGCCACCCCACACATGAAGATATCTGTAGAAATCAGGTAGGTCAACTGCTCAGCTGAATAGCCAAGGGCTGTTGCAATCATGATAGGAACCAGGATAGAACCTGAGTACATGGCTAGTAAGTGCTGTAAGCCAAGAACGGCTGCTTGCGAGTGTTTTTCTTGTTTTTGCATTAGAGATCTGCCTCCTTAAATACGACCTGACCATTTTCGAAACGATCCAAGCGAGCCAGTGATAGGACGGGGTATCCTGCTTTTTCAAGCAAATCACGACCGTCTTGGAATGATTTTTCAATCACGATACCGATAGCTTCGACTTTAGCTCCGGCCTGTTCGATGATTTGGATCAAGCCTTTGGCAGCTTGTCCATTGGCTAGGAAATCATCGACAATCAAGACCTTGTCCTCAGGTGAGAGGAATTTTCCAGCGATGGAAACCGTGCTCGTCACCTGTTTGGTAAAGGAGTAAACCTCAGCAGTTAAGATGCCTTCGTTCATGGTGATGTTTTTAGCTTTCTTTGCGAAAATCATGGGAACGTCTAAGGCTTCAGCTGTAAAAACAGCAGGGGCGATACCTGAAGCTTCAATCGTTACAACTTTGGTAATGCCAGCAGTTGCGAATTTTTCCGCAAAAACCTTACCAATCTCCCGCATCAAACGATAGTCAACTTGGTGGGTTAGAAAGGAATCTACCTTGAGGATGTTGTCACCCAAGATATGCCCATCCTGAAGGATGCGCTCTTCTAATAATTTCATAAGACCTCCTAAAGTCTAAACTCTTTGGTGTTTTTCTATCGCCTTTATCATCTCTAAAAAGGGCTAGAAAAAGGACCTACTTAACAGATAAGCAAGCCCTCCAAATAGGTATGGCAAATCCCATACCTTCAACAGACTTACTCATTGTTAGGTGTTCCGGCACCTTGTAGAAACGTCGTGCCAATTCACGACATAAACAAGTAAAATGCTACTATAGTTAAACACGATAGCGTTAATGTCATTATTTTACACCAAATAGCTTTAGAAATCAAATATTTTGTTAGCGTTTGAGTAGAAAAAGCGAACGAATAAAAACCTACAACACGATACGGTATTGTAGGTTTCTATACTTCTATTCGCTAAATCTTAAAAAATAGCCATCTGGGTCCAAGACTGCAAATTCGTGAGGATAGATATAGTGATCCCCAACACGAAATGTTCTTTTGGTTAAAGGACGATAAATAGGATAGTCGGCCTCGATGACTTTTTGATAAAGGTTAGGGACATCCTTTATGCCAAAGGATAGGTTGACACCTTTTCCAAAAGGGTAGGTAAGGTTAGCCAGTTCCTCGGGGGTTCCTTCCTCTAGCATTAGCTGGCATTCTTCAAGAGAAAGAAAGAGAAATTTTTCTTCTGGACGCTCGTATTCGATCCTAAAACCGAGTAAATCGCAGTAGAAGGAACGGGACTGTTCGATATTCGATACCATAAACTCGGGAATAACTGCATTGTAGTTCATCGTGAAAATCCTTAAAGTTCAATTTCCAATACAATCGGTGTATGGTCTTGACGAGCTCCTGAGTCAATCATGTCTGACTTGGTCACCTTGTCAGCGATGCGGTTGCTGGTGAGCCAGTAGTCGATTCTCCAGCCTGTATTGTTGATTTTAGAAGTCTTGCTGCGTTGCGCCCACCAAGTGTAGCGTTCTGGGACATCGCCGTGAACATGACGGAAGGTGTCTGTAAATCCAGTTGCCAAGAGGTTGGTAAATCCAGCACGTTCTTCGTCTGTAAATCCAGGTGAACGGCGGTTGCTGGCAGGGTTTGCAAGGTCGATTTCCTTGTGGGCTACGTTGTAGTCTCCAGTAGCCAGAACTGGTTTTTCTTTGTCTAACTCAGCTAGATACTCAGCATATTTCACATCCCAGACTTGACGTTCTTCCAAGCGTTTCAAACCATCGCCAGCGTTTGGAGTGTAAACTTGCGTTACGAAAAATGCATCAAATTCCAAGGTGATGATACGACCCTCCAAGTCCATGGTAGACGGGGCTCCAATCTCTGGGAAGCTGATAGTCGGTGTGAGTTCTTTCTTATAAAGAAACATGGTTCCAGCATAGCCTTACGGGCAGGTTCTTGGGAAGAACGCCATGTGTTTTCGTAGCCTGGGAAGAGCTCTTCTAAAATTTCCAGATGTTTTTTTGTAGGACCCTTGGCAGAAAGTTTGGTTTCTTGGATAGCGATAATATCGGCATTTTCAGCTACCAAAGTTTGGAGAACTTCCTGTGACAGTTTGGCACGAGCTGAGTCGCTCGTTAGGGCTGCATTGAGGGAATCAATATTCCATGAGATAAGTTTCATAAAGTTACCTTTTTCATTGAGATTATAGACTATATTATACCAAAAAAACTCTATTTCCCCAACGTATGGTTTGAAAAATCACCCTCTTTCGTTTATAATTAAGAATGATTATATGAAAGGGAGTGAAAATAAATGAAATTTTACTCATATGACTATGTGCTTAGCCAAATCAGTCAACAAAATGGAATTATGATTGGCTTTGGGATTGTGCTCCTAGCTATCACAGGATTTTTTGCTTTTAAAGCCTATCGAGATAAAAAGGGGACTAAGTTTCGGGAATTGGTCATGATTTTGGCCTTGACCTTGGTAGCCATGCTTTTGGTAACAATTTCAAAATACCAGACCAATCAAGCCTCAAACAACCAATTTCAAACTTCACTTCATTTCATAGAGGTTGTTTCCAAAGACTTGGGAGTGGATAAATCAGAAGTTTATGTCAATACTTCAGCTGCCACTGATGGAGCGCTTGTCAAGGTAGGTTCAGATTTCTACCGTGCCATGAACGGGAGCCAACCAGACAAGTATCTTTTAGAGAAATTAGAATTGCATCAAACAGACGCTATCGAATTGGTGGAGGTAAACAAATGACACTCAACTATATGGAAATTTTAATCAAACTGGCCTTGGGTCTTTTCTCGCTGGTTTTTGTTATCAATGTGACAGGAAAAGGAAACCTAGCACCTAACTCTGCGACAGACCAAATTCAGAACTATGTTCTCGGTGGTATCATCGGTGGGGTGATTTACAATAGTTCAATCAGTATTCTGCAATACGCAGTGATTTTGATGATGTGGACGATTTTGGTCTTGACCCTCAAATGGCTTAACAACAATGTTCGTTTTGTCAAACGCTTGATTGATGGGAAGCCAACCCTGCTCATCAAGAATGGGAAGATTGATCCTGAAGCCTGTCGTTCGGTTGGTTTATCTGCAGCGGACGTAGCTCTTAAGCTCCGTAGCCAAGGCATTTTCCAAATGAAACAGGTCAAACGAGCTGTGCAGGAGCAAAATGGCCAACTCATCGTGGTCCAAATGGGAGATGAAAATCCTAAGTATCCAGTTGTGACTGACGGTGTGATTCAAGTTGATGTTTTGGAATCGATTGGTCGTAGCGAAGAGTGGTTGCTTGATAACCTCAACAAGCAAGGACATGACAATGTAGCCAATATCTTTATCGCTGAGTATGACAAGGGTGCCGTCACAGTCGTAACCTATGAATAAGAAAAACCTGGGGTCTTGGCCTCAGGTTTCAATTTGCAATCAGAAAGGGATTTTATGTCCATTATTCAAAAACTTTGGTGGTTTTTCAAGTTAGAAAAACGCCGTTATCTAGTCGGAATTGTGGCCCTGGTCTTGGTTTCCGTCCTCAATCTCATCCCTCCCATGGTTATGGGGCGAGTCATTGATGCCATCACTTCGGGACGATTAAGCCAGCAGGACCTGCTTTTGAACCTCCTTTATCTGCTTCTTGCAGCTTTGGGTATGTACTATCTGCGCTATGTTTGGCGCATGTATATCCTTGGGACTTCCTACCGTCTGGGGCAGATTATGCGGTCTCGCTTGTTTGAGCATTTTACCAAGATGTCGCCAGCCTTTTATCAGACCTATCGGACGGGGGACTTGATGGCGCACGCAACCAACGATATCAATGCTCTAACGCGTCTCGCAGGTGGTGGGGTCATGTCTGCGGTGGATGCCTCTATCACGGCTCTGGTGACTTTGCTGACCATGCTCTTTAGCATTTCCTGGCAGATGACTCTAGTTGCCATTTTGCCCCTGCCTTTCATGGCTTATGCGACCAGTCGTCTAGGGAGAAAGACTCATAAGGCTTTCGGCGAATCGCAGGCTGCCTTTTCTGAACTCAATAATAAGGTGCAGGAGTCTGTATCAGGTATCAAAGTGACCAAGTCTTTCGGTTATCAGGCGAACGAGCTGGAGTCCTTTCAGGAAGTTAATGAATTGACCTTCCAAAAGAACCTGCAAACCATGAAATACGATAGCTTGTTTGACCCAATGGTTCTCTTATTTGTTGGTTCCTCCTATGTGTTAACCCTTTTGGTCGGTTCCTTGATGGTTCAGAAAGGGCAGATCACGGTTGGAAATCTGGTCACCTTCATCAGCTACTTGGATATGCTGGTTTGGCCTCTCATGGCCATCGGTTTCCTCTTTAATATCACTCAGCGAGGGAAGGTTTCTTATCAGCGGATTGAGGATCTTTTGTCTCAGGAATCACCTGTACAAGACCCTGAGTTTCCTTTAGATGGCATTGAAAATGGGCGCTTGGAGTACGCTATTGACAGCTTTGCCTTTGAAGATGAGGAGACACTGAATGCTATTTACTTTAGTTTGGAAAAAGGGCAAACTCTGGGCTTGGTCGGCCAGACAGGTTCTGGGAAGACGTCCTTGATAAAACTTCTCTTGCGGGAGTACGATGTGGATGAGGGAGCAATATACCTAAATGGTCACGATATTCGCGACTACCGTCTGACAGACCTTCGCAGTCTCATGGGCTATGTTCCTCAAGATCAGTTCCTCTTTGCGACTTCGATCCTAGACAATATCCGTTTTGGTAATCCTAGTTTGTCGCTCTCAGCAGTCGAGGAAGCAACTAAACTAGCCCAAGTTTATCAAGACATTGTAGCCATGCCTCAGGGATTTGATACGCTAATCGGTGAAAAGGGAGTCAGTCTATCTGGTGGGCAAAAGCAGCGTCTGGCTATGAGTCGGGCGATGATTTTAGACCCTGATATCTTGATTTTAGATGATTCCTTGTCCGCCGTAGATGTCAAAACAGAGTATGCTATTATTGACAATCTTAAGGAAACGCGTAAGGACAAGACAACCATCATCACAGCCCATCGCCTCAGCGCAGTTGTCCATGCAGATCTGATCTTGGTTCTGCAAAATGGTCAAATTATCGAACGGGGCAGGCACGAAGACTTGTTAGCCATGGATGGCTGGTATGCCCAAACCTATCAGTCTCAGCAGTTGGAAATGAAAGGAGAAGAAGATGCAGAATAAGCAAGAACAGTGGACTGTATTAAAGCGCTTGATGTCCTATCTCAAGCCTTATGGGCTCCTGACCTTTTTGGCCCTGACCTTTCTCTAGCGACTACGGTCATTAAAAGCATCATTCCCCTTGTGGCCTCCCACTTTATCGACCAGTACCTCAGCAACCTCAATCAACTTGCCGTGACCGTTTTACTGGTCTACTATGGTCTTTACATCCTGCAAACTCTAGTTCAGTATGTCGGCAATCTTCTCTTTGCACGCGTGTCTTACAGTATTGTCAGAGACATTCGTCGCGATACCTTTGCCAATATGGAGAAGCTAGGCATGTCCTATTTTGACAAGACGCCAGCTGGTTCGATCGTCTCTCGTTTGACAAATGATACTGAGACCATCAGTGATATGTTTTCGGGGATTCTATCCAGCTTTATCTCAGCAGTATTTATCTTTCTGACAACCCTTTACACTATGTTGGTGCTGGATTTTCGTTTGACTGCTTTAGTCTTGCTCTTTCTCCCCTTGATTTTCCTTTTGGTCAATCTCTATCGGAAAAAGTCAGTCAAGATTATTGAGAAAACCAGAAGTCTCTTATCAGATATCAATAGCAAGCTAGCAGAAAGTATCGAAGGAATTAGGATTATCCAGGCCTTTAATCAGGAGAAGCGCCTGCAGGCAGAATTTGATGAGATCAACCAAGAACATTTGGTCTATGCCAACCAATCTGTAGCCTTGGATGCCCTCTTTTTGAGACCTGCCATGAGTTTGCTAAAACTCCTAGGCTATGCAGTTTTAATGGCCTATTTTGGCTACCGCGGGCTTTATCTGGGAATAACAGCAGGAACCATGTATGCCTTTATCCAGTACATCAATCGTCTCTTTGATCCCTTGATTGAGGTGACGCAAAACTTTTCAACCCTTCAAACGTCCATGGTGTCTGCAGGTCGTGTTTTTGCCTTGATTGATGAGAGGACCTATGAGCCTCTTCAAGAAGAGGGGCAGGCTAAAGTCAAAGAAGGCAATATCCGTTTTGAACATGTGTGTTTCTCATATGACGGCAAACATCCGATTCTGGATGATATTTCCTTTTCTGTTAACAAGGGCGAAACCATTGCCTTTGTAGGTCATACAGGTTCGGGGAAATCTTCGATTATCAATGTCCTCATGCGTTTTTATGAATTTCAGTCAGGCCGAGTTCTCTTGGATGGTGTGGATATTAGGGACTACAGTCAGGAAGAGCTGAGAAAGAACATCGGTCTGGTCTTGCAGGATCCCTTCCTCTATCACGGGACTATCAAGTCCAATATCGCCATGTATCAAGATCTTAGTGATGAAGAGGTCCAGGCTGCGGCTGCCTTTGTGGATGCAGATTCCTTTATTCAGGACCTTCCGCAGGGTTACGACTCCCCTGTTTCTGAGCGTGGTTCGAGCTTTTCTACTGGACAGCGCCAGCTTCTTGCCTTCGCCAGAACAGTCGCTAGTCAGCCTAAAATCCTGATTTTGGATGAAGCGACAGCCAATATTGACTCTGAAACAGAAAGTTTGGTCCAAGATTCCCTAGCTAAGATGAGACAGGGGCGGACGACCATTGCCATCGCTCATCGCCTTTCGACCATCCAGGACGCCAACTGCATTTATGTCTTGGATAAGGGGCGCATCATCGAGAGTGGAACCCATGAGGAACTCTTGGCCTTGGAAGGAACCTATCACAAGATGTATAGCTTGCAGGCAGGAGCTATGTCCTAATACTCTTTGAAAATCTATTCTAACCACGTCAGCTTTATCTGCAACCTCAAAGGTGTACTTTGAGCAGCCTGTGGCTAGCCTCCTAGTTTGCGTTTCGATTTTCATTGAGTATAAGAAGGAAATTCTTTAAATTACAGATTTCTTGCACCGCCTTTTCCATTTTGTGGTATAATGAAAAATGTTGACAAATAGTATAATAAAAACAAAGGAGAAACAGCATGCTGAAATGGGAAGACTTGCCCGTGGAAATGCAATCAAGCGAGGTTGAGTCTTACTACCAGCTTGTCTCTAAAAGGAAGGGTTCGCTGATTTTCAAGCGTTGTCTGGACTGGGTTCTGGCCTTGGTTTTACTACTTTTGACTTCTCCCATCTTTCTTATCTTGAGCATTTGGATCAAGTTGGATAGCAAGGGAGCTGTCATTTACAAGCAAGAGCGCGTGACCCAGTACAACCGTCCGTTCAAGATTTGGAAGTTCCGTACTATGGTAACAGATGCGGATAAAAAAGGAAGCCTGGTGACTTCTGCTAACGATAGTCGCATTACCAAGGTTGGAAATTTCATCCGCCGTGTGCGCTTGGACGAACTGCCTCAGTTGGTCAATGTCCTTAAAGGTGAGATGTCCTTTGTTGGAACAAGACCTGAGGTGCCACGCTACACGGAGCAGTATAGTCCTGAAATGATGGCGACCTTGCTCTTACCAGCCGGAATCACCTCTCCAGCTAGTATCAACTACAAGGATGAGGACACCATTATCAGTCAAATGACGGAGAAAGGTCTGTCAGTTGACCAGGCCTATGTCGAACACGTCCTTCCTGAAAAGATGCGCTATAACCTCGCCTATCTCCGAGAGTTTAGTTTCCTTGGAGACATCAAAATCATGTTTCAAACCGTGTTTGAGGTACTAAAATAAAGTAGTCATGAGAAAATGAGTACAGATAAAAGGAGCAAATCAATGCCAAATTACAATATTCCATTTTCACCACCCGATATTACCGAAGCTGAAATTGCTGAAGTAGCGGATACCCTACGTTCTGGTTGGATCACAACAGGTCCTAAGACAAAAGAACTGGAGCGTCGCTTGTCCCAATACACACAGACACCTAAGACTGTCTGCCTCAACTCTGCGACTGCGGCTCTTGAGTTGATTTACGTGTTTTGGAAGTGGGACCAGGTGATGAAGTCATCGTTCCAGCCATGACCTATACAGCTTCATGTAGTGTCATCACACACGTAGGAGCAACACCTGTCATGGTGGATATTCAAGCAGATACGTTTGAGATGGACTATGACTTGCTTGAGCAAGCTATTACTGAAAAAACCAAGGTGATCATCCCAGTAGACCTTGCAGGGATTGTTTGCAACTATGACCGTTTGTTCCAAGTTGTGGAAAACAAACGTGACTTGTTTGTAGCGTCTAGCAAGTGGCAAAAAGCCTTTAACCGTATTGTCATTGTCTCAGACAGTGCACATGCTTTGGGATCTACTTATAAAGGACAACCGGCTGGTTCCATCGCTGACTTTACATCATTCTCATTCCATGCCGTTAAGAACTTTACAACGGCTGAGGGAGGAAGTGCCACTTGGAAAGCCAATCCAGCGATTGACGACGAAGAAATGTACAAGGAATTCCAAATCCTTCCCTTCATGGTCAGACCAAAGATGCCCTTGCCAAGATGCAACTTGGCTCATGGGAATACGATATCGTAACCCCTGCCTACAAGTGCAACATGACGGATATCATGGCTTCCCTTGGTCTAGTACAATTGGATCGTTACCCTGTTTTGCTACAACGTCGTAAGGAAATCGTAGACCGTTATGATCGTGGTTTTGCTGGTTCTCGCATCCATCCATTAGCACACAAGACTGATACTGTCGAATCTTGTCGTCACCTCTACATCACACATGTTGAAGGAGCAAGCCTAGAAGAACGCAATCTCATCATCCAAGAATTGGCTAAAGCAGGAATTGCAAGTAACGTCCACTACAAACCGCTTCCACTCTTGACAGCCTATAAGAATCTTGGTTTTGATATGTCGAACTATCCTAAGGCCTATGCCTTCTTTGAAAATGAAATTACGCTCCCTCTTCACACGAAATTAAGCGATGAAGAAGTGGACTATATCATTGAGACTTTCAAAACAGTTTCTGAAAAAGTGCTAACTTTATCAAAAAAATCGTAAAAAAGTCTTGACAAAGATAGAACAATAACATATAATATTCTCGATAAATCAGAAAAGTAGTTATTTTTGATCTTCAGAGAGCCTGTGGTGATTGTGAACAGGTGGTTGGAAGTAGTGAAAGTGGGCTGATTTAAAAAATGAATTTGAAACAATAAAAATTCGGTGCGCACACCTTACAGTGCAACTTGTTGTTAGACAAGGCAGAGATGTAAAGGGGAATAATCCCTTTATAATTGAGGTGGCACCGCGTTACCAACGCCCTCACACGGAAGTAGATTCTGTGTGTGGGCTTTTTTCATATCTTGAAATCAATACAAAAAGAGGAAAAAATTATGACAACTAAAGGTTATTTTGGACAATTTGGTGGTAGTTTTGTACCGGAGCCGATTCAGGCTTTGTTGGATGAGTTGGAAGTGACATTTGACAAGTACAAGGATGATCCAGAATTTGGCAGAATTTCGCCATTACTTGAAGGATTATTCAGGTCGCGAAACACCGCTTTATTTTGCGGAAAGTTTGACAGATCACCTAGGTGGCGCTAAGATTTATCTCAAGCGCGAAGACCTTAACCATCTGGGTTCTCACAAGCTCAATAACGTTTTAGGGCAAATTCTTCTTGCTAAACGTATGGGGAAAAAACGAGTTATCGCAGAAACAGGTGCTGGTCAGCATGGTGTGGCGACTGCAGCTGCTGCAGCCAAGTTTGGTATGGCCTGTGATGTCTACATGGGGGCAGAAGATGTGGAACGTCAACGTCTCAATGTTTTCCGTATGGAGATGATGGGAGCAACTGTGCACGCAGTTGAAACAGGCACTCGTACACTCAAAGATGCGGTTGATGCAGCCTTTGGAGCATGGATGAATGACCTTGAAGCCTTCTATGTTTTAGGATCTGCTGTGGGACCTCATCCATATCCAACCATTGTTCATGAGTTCCAAAAGGTCATCAGTGAAGAATCTCGCCGTCAAATTTTGGAAAAAGAAGGACGCTTGCCAGACTACGTTATTGCCTGTGTAGGTGGTGGTTCCAATGCCATCGGTGCTTTTTCACAGTATGTGGCTGATGAAGAAGTTAAATTAGTTGGGGTCGAAGCCGCTGGTCATGGACTTGATACAGACAAGCACGCAGCTACCATGACAAAAGGTAGTGTCGGAATTGTCGACGGAATGAAGACCTATGCTGTCTTTAAAGAAGATGGAGAGTTGGCGCCAGTTTACTCTATCTCAGCTGGTTTGGACTATCCAGGCGTTGGCCCAGAACACGCCTACTTTAAAGATTCAGGTCGCGTGGAATATGTGGCAGCGACGGATGAAGAAGCTGTCCAAGCCCTGCTCCTTCTCAGCAAGACAGAAGGGATTATCCCAGCGATTGAAAGTTCGCATGCCATCGCAGAAGCGGTCAAACGTGCACCGAAACTAAGTAAAGATGAGATTATCATCATCAATGTCTCTGGTCGTGGAGACAAGGACGTAGCTGCGATTGCAGACTACCTAGAAGCTAAAAAATAATAGATGGAAAAAAATTACAGTCCTTTCTCTCACAGAGAGCTTGTGGTTGCTGGAAACAAGCAGAGAAAGCTGTAAGGTTGGGTCCATCTGAAACGAGAGGAGAAAACATAATTCTCAAGGGAGTGCCCTTTATCGCACAGCCTGTTACAAGAGGTATCTGAGACAGGAATGAGAGATAGGAGAAATCCTATAATTGAGGTGGCACCGCGATTTCGTCCTCACGCAAGTTAGTTTGCGTGAGGATTTTTTTATATAGTCACCACGAACTAGAATTGAAAGGGAAATTACAATGGAACGAATCATTCATGGAGATGTCTTATCGCCAATCTTGGCTTATATGCGCCTAAAGGGGCAACACAAGGTTATCTTAGAGAGTATTCCGAGAGACAAGGAAACAGCTCGTTTTTCTATCCTAGCCTATAATCCAGTTTTTGAGATTAAGTTTGAAAATGGAGTTCTTTATCAAAATGGGCAAGTGATTGATCGTGATCCCTTGGATTTCCTTTATGAAGTTACTCATAAGAGCCAACATCATTCAGACCTACCTTTTGGTGGGGGAGCCATTGGTTTTGTGGGTTACGATATGATTTCGCTTTATGAAGAAATTGGTCAAATTCCTGAGGATACAATTGGGACGCCAGACATGCATTTCTTTGTCTATGAGAGTTACATGGTCTTTGACCACAAGAAGGAAAAAATCCATGTCATAGAGGATGCACTTTATAATGAGCGCAGTCAAGAAGACTTAGAAAAAGCCTTGAATCAAGTGCTTGAGGAATTACGCATTCCTGCTCCAAATGAATTTGAAGACTTGGATCTATCACCACTTGACTTCAAACCCCATATCGTTCCTCAGAAGTTTGAGGAAATGGTGGAAAGGGCTCGTGACTTGATTCGTAACGGCGATATGTTCCAATGCGTGCTCAGTCAGCGTTTCTCAGCAGAGATTACTGGAAATTCATTTGACTTCTACAGAAATCTTCGCGTGACCAATCCATCTAATTACCTTTATTTCTATGATTTTGGGGATTATCAAATCATCGGTGCCAGTCCTGAAAGTTTGGTTTCTGTCAAAAATGGCATCGTGACAACCAATCCGATTGCCGGTACACGACCAAGAGGAGCTACGGATGAAGAAGACAAGGCCTTGGCGACAGACTTGCTTCGGATGAGAAGGAAACAGCAGAACATCGGATGTTGGTAGACTTGGGTCGTAACGATGTTGGCCGCATCTCTGAAACGGCCAGTGTCCAAGTTACCAAGTATATGGAAGTGGAGCTCTTCCGCTACGTTATGCATTTGACCAGCGTGGTCAAGGGACGTTTGCTTCCAGAACTCACTGCCATGGATGCCTTGAAAGCTACACTTCCAGCTGGAACAGTTTCAGGAGCTCCAAAGATTCGAGCTATGAGACGCATCTATGAACTGGAAATGGAAAAACGGGGCGTATACGCAGGAGCAATCGGCTACTTGTCTGCGACGGGTGATATGGATTTGGCCATTGCCATCCGAACGATGATTCTCAAAAAACAAAGAGCCTATGTGCAGGCTGGGGCAGGGATTGTCTACGACTCTATCGCCCAAAACGAATACCAAGAAACCATTAACAAAGCAAAATCTATGACTAGAATTGGAGAACTAAGACCATGATTTTATTGATTGATAACTATGATTCCTTTACCTATAACTTAGCCCAATACATTGGGAACTTTGCTGAGGTACAGGTCTTGAGAAATGATGACCCCAAGCTGTATGAAGAAGCTGAAAAAGCAGATGGTCTGGTCTTTTCTCCTGGTCCCGGTTGGCCAGTTGATGCTGGTAAGATGGAGGACATGATTCGTTACTTTGCTGGCAAGAAGCCAATTCTTGGGATTTGTTTGGGTCATCAAGCTATCGCAGAAGTCTTTGGCGGTAAACTAGGTTTGGCTCCCAAAGTCATGCATGGGAAACAGAGCAATATCAGCTTTGAAGCGCCATCTGTTTTGTATCAAGGCATTGAGGATGGCCGTCCGGTCATGCGTTACCACAGTATCTTGATTGAAGAAATGCCAGAAGACTTTGAAGTGACAGCCCGTTCGACCGATGACCAAGCCATTATGGGAATTCAACACAAAAGCCTTCCAATTTATGGTTTCCAATACCATCCAGAGAGTATAGGAACGCCAGATGGCTTGTCTTCTATTCGGAATTTTATCGAGAAGGTTGTAAAGTGAGGAAACTAGGATGAAAGAGATTATCGAAAAACTAGCAAAATTTGAAAATTTGACAGGTGTGGAAATGACGGATGTCATTGAGCGTATCGTAACTGGCCGTGTAACCGAAGCACAGATTGCTTCTCTCCTCTTGGCACTTAAGATGAAGGGAGAAACACCAGAAGAACGCACTGCCATTGCCCAAGTCATGAGAGGACATGCCCAACACATTCCAACTGAAATTCATGATGCTATGGACAACTGTGGTACAGGTGGGGACAAGTCCTTCAGTTTTAACATCTCTACGACGGCAGCCTTTGTATTGGCTGGTGGTGGTGTTCACATGGCCAAACACGGTAACCGCTCGATTTCTTCCAAATCTGGTTCTGCAGATGTCCTTCAAGCCTGGGTATCAACCTAGATCTCAAACCAGCTGAACTAGGTAAGGTCTTTGATAAAACTGGAATCGTCTTTCTCTTTGCCAAAAATATGCACCCAGCTATGAAATACATCATGCCAGCTCGTTTGGAATTGGGAATTCCAACGATCATGAACTTGACTGGTCCACTGATTCACCCAATGGCTTTGGAAACACAGCTTCTTGGTATTAGTCGTCCAGAACTGCTAGAAAGTACCGCTCAGGTTTTGAAAAATATGGGTCGCAAACGTGCCATCGTGGTTGCTGGACCAGAAGGGCTAGATGAAGCTGGCTTGAACGGAACAACCAAGATTGCTCTTCTTGAAAATGGTGAAATCACTTTGTCAAGCTTCACTCCAGAGGATTTGGGGATGGAAGGCTACGCTATCGAAGATATTCGTGGAGGAAATGCTCAGGAAAATGCAGAAATTTTGCTCAGTGTTCTCAAGAACGAACCAAGTCCATTCTTGGAAACTACAGTCTTAAATGCTGGTCTTGGTTTCTATGCTAATGGTAAGGTTGATAGTATTAAAGAAGGTGTTGCCTTGGCTCGTCAAGTGATTGCTAGTGGCAAGGCCCTTGAAAAACTCAGACTGTTACAGGAGTACCAAAAATGAGTCAGGAATTTTTAGCACGAATCTTGGAGCAGAAGGCGCGTGAAGTCGAGCAAATGGCGCTGGAGGAAGTCCAGCCCCTGCGCCAGACCTATCGCTTAGCAGAATTTTTAAAGAATCACCAGGACAGATTACAGGTAATTGCTGAGGTCAAGAAAGCTAGCCCTAGTCTGGGAGATATCAATCTAGATGTGGATATTGTGCAACAGGCCCAGACTTATGAAGCAAACGGCGCAGTGATGATTTCAGTTTTGACAGATGAGATTTTCTTTAAAGGGCATTTGGATTATCTGCGTGAGATTTCCAGTCAGGTAGGAATTCCGATGCTCAACAAGGACTTTATCATCGATGAAAAGCAAATCATCCGAGCTCGTAATGCAGGGGCGACAGTTATCTTGCTCATTGTGGCTGCCTTGTCAGAAGAACGTCTCAAGGAACTTTACGACTACGCGACAGAGCTTGGACTGGAAGTCTTGGTAGAGACTCACAATCTAGCTGAGCTGGAAGTGGCCCACAGACTTGGTGCTGAGATTATTGGGGTCAATAACCGCAATTTGACCACCTTTGAAGTCGACTTACAGACCAGTGTAGACTTGGCCCAGCACTTTGAGGAAGGTCGCTATTACATTTCTGAATCTGCCATTTTCACAGGGCAGGATGCGGAACGAGTAGCACCATACTTTAACGGAATTTTGGTGGGAACAGCTCTCATGCAGGCAGAAGATGTAGCCCAGAGAATCAAGGAGTTGCAGATTGACAAAGGTTAAGATTTGTGGCCTATCGACCAAAGAAGCGGTAGAGACAGCTGTTTCAGCAGGGGCAGACTACATTGGTTTTGTCTTTGCACCTAGTAAAAGGCAGGTGACCTTGGAAGAGACCGCAGAGCTGGCAAAGCTCATTCCTGCTAATGTTAAAAAGGTTGGTGTATTTGTTTCACCAAGTCGAGCAGAATTGCTAGAAGCAATTGACAAAGTTAGCTTGGACTTGGTTCAAGTTCATGGTCAGGTGGCAGATGAGTTGTTTGAAGATTTGCCTTGTAGCAGTATTCAGGCCGTGCAGGTGGATGGAGAGGGGGCATGTCCCCAATTCTCAGGCGGATTATCTCCTCTTTGATGCCCCTGTGGCTGGGAGTGGCCAGACCTTTGACTGGGGTCAACTGGATACGACAGGACTAGCTCAGCCCTTCTTTATCGCAGGTGGGCTTAATGAAGACAATGTAGCAAAAGCAATTCAACACTTTACTCCCTATGCAGTAGATGTATCAAGTGGAGTGGAGACGGATGGACAAAAAGATCATGAAAAGATTAGAAGATTTATAGAGAGAGTAAAGCATGGCATATCAAGAACCAAATAAAGATGGATTTTATGGAAAATTCGGCGGACGTTTCGTCCCAGAGACATTGATGACAGCAGTTTTGGAGTTGGAGAAGGCCTACCGTGAAAGTCAGGCAGACCCAAGTTTCCAAGAGGAATTAAACCAACTTTTGCGCCAGTATGTAGGACGTGAAACTCCTCTTTACTATGCAAAAAACTTGACCCAGCATATCGGTGGAGCCAAGATTTATCTCAAACGGGAAGACCTCAACCATACAGGGGCCCACAAGATTAACAATGCCTTGGGACAAGTTCTTCTGGCTAAACGCATGGGCAAAAAGAAAATTATCGCTGAAACGGGTGCTGGTCAGCACGGTGTGGGCAACTGCAACAGCTGCAGCCCTCTTTAACATGGAATGTACCATTTACATGGGTGAGGAAGATGTCAAACGCCAAGCCCTAAATGTCTTCCGTATGGAGCTTTTGGGAGCCAAGGTCGAGGCCGTGACAGATGGTTCGCGCGTACTCAAGGATGCAGTTAATGCAGCCCTTCGTTCATGGGTAGCGAATATCGATGATACCCACTATATCCTTGGTTCTGCCTTGGGACCTCATCCATTCCCAGAAATTGTTCGTGACTTCCAAAGTGTCATCGGTCGAGAAGCTAAACAACAGTACCGTGACTTGACAGGACAAGACTTACCAGATGCCCTAGTAGCCTGTGTTGGTGGTGGTTCTAATGCTATCGGTCTCTTCCATCCCTTTGTAGAAGATGAGTCTGTTGCCATGTATGGGGCTGAAGCAGCAGGGCTTGGTGTGGATACAGAGCACCATGCAGCGACCTTGACCAAGGGTCGTCCGGGTGTCCTTCACGGTTCCCTCATGGATGTGCTTCAAGATGCCCATGGTCAAATTCTTGAGGCTTTCTCTCTATCTCAGCCGGTTTGGACTATCCTGGTATCGGTCCAGAACACTCTCACTACCACGATATCAAACGTGCCAGCTATGTTCCTGTGACTGACGAGGAAGCCTTGGAAGGATTCAAACTCTTGTCTCGTGTGGAAGGGATTATCCCAGCCTTGGAATCAAGCCACGCCATTGCCTTTGCAGTGAAATTGGCCAAAGAACTCGGGCCAGACAAGTCTATGATTGTCTGCCTGTCCGGTCGTGGGGATAAGGATGTAGTCCAAGTCAAAGACCGCTTGGAAGCAGATGTAGTAAAGAAGGGAGAAGCCCATGCCTAAGACACTAACAGAAAAATTGAATGCTATCAAAGCAGCTGGAAAAGGAATTTTCGTTCCCTATATCATGGCTGGAGACCACGAGAAAGGTTTGGATGGTCTCGGTGAAACAATCCACTTTTTAGAAGATTTGGGTGTTTCAGCCATTGAAGTGGGTATTCCCCTTTTCAGACCCTGTTGCAGATGGCCCTGTTATCGAAGAAGCAGGTTTGCGCAGTCTAGCTCATGGGACTTCTACCCAGGCTTTGGTTGAAACCTTGAAAACCATTCAGACTGAGGTGCCACTGGTCATCATGACCTACTTCAACCCCCTCTTTCAGTATGGTGTTGAGAACTTTGTCAAAGATTTGGCAGATACAGCCGTTAAGGGTTTGATTATCCCAGACCTGCCTCATGAGCATGCCAACTTTGTAGAGCCATTTTTAGCAGATACAGACATGGCCTTGATTCCCCTAGTTAGCTTGACCACAGGCCTTGAACGACAAAAAGAATTGATCAAGGGAGCAGAAGGCTTCGTCTATGCTGTTGCCATCAATGGGGTGACAGGGAAGTCAGGAAATTACCGTGCAGACTTGGACAAGCACCTGGCGCAATTGCATCAAGTAGCTGACATCCCAGTCTTGACAGGATTTGGTGTGTCTAGTCAAGAAGACGTAGAACGCTTCAATGCGGTGTCAGATGGCGTTATCGTCGGTTCGAAAATTGTAAAAGCCCTCCATCAAGGAGAGCCGATTCAGGACTTTATCAAACAAGCAGTAGCTTACCAAAAATAATCACGCAAGCAGCAAGTAAGAGGAAAGGCACAAAAGGAAGTCTTTCCTTTTTCTTTTTAGGGTATAAGTTCATGAATGACAGTTGAATATTAGTTTGGGTATTGCTTATGAATGGTATCTATATAGTTGGTGAAATGTTTCAGGAAATGCTTAGGAGATATAACAGTGATGTATTTTCCAAAAGCAAGCAAGGTATTGTATCCCCAATCATTGTCGTTTAACGGATAAGTAATCTCGTAAATATCGCTATTAATAGGTTTTATGGCATTATAGCCTAAGAGTTCGACAAATCGATCAAGAACAATTTTCTGGACATGCAGGATGACAGATACTTTGTTTTCATTCATCCAAGCACCACCATCATAGGGAAGTGGTGTAAAATGTCTTTTTGAAAAAGTATCGGAGAGAGTAAGTTCACTAATTCTAGCAACTTTAAAAACAGAAAAACGCGCTTTATCAGTATCGTAGGCATCCATATACCAACTCCGGTCCTTATAGACAATACGGTAAGGCTCACAATTTTTTTGACTCACCAGTCCTTGTGAATTAATATAGGAAAATTTTATTTTTACTCTACCTCTGATAGCTTCCAATAACTTAAAAATCAAAGTTCGTATTTCCAAGTTCCCTTGAGATAGAGATAAATCAATTTCGAAATCAGAGTATGTATTGGAAGCATTTAATTTCAATATAGCATTGAAAGTAGAGGCATCTTCCAATACTTGATAACGGCTTTTTAAACCAGATTCGATCGAAAGCCGTTCGGATTGGGTCAGGGGAGGTTTGTCAGTTTGGAAGTCTTCCATAAGAAAAATACCTCCATTTTTTTCCCTTTCATTACATAGAGAGGAATGCCTGCAAGAGATAAATCATCAATATCTCTCATAATAGTTCGTGTGCTGACTTTAAAAAGTTCTGATAATTCTTTAGCTGTTGTTTTTCGTTTATTTACTAAATGAGAAATAATCCCCATTTGACGGTCGATTTTCATAATTTTCTCCTTAAATATGACAGATAGTTGTCATATTACTTTTGTTATGATTATACCATAAAGAAAGGAGTTCATATAATGAAACATCAAACTAAACCATCGTTTACCTTAGTTGGCAAGAGTATTTTGATAGAAGGAACTACAGTTCATGAACATCACTATTCTAAAGAGAAAACGGCATTCTATACTCAGTTATTTAAAGAAGGAATGCTAGGAAAATTGATGCCCTATTCTCTAGATAAAAGAGGCTATGCTTGATAGTTCCTCATAAAGATGGTATACAATACTACGCAGGAGTTGCGGCAAATAATGCTGTGGAAGGTTACGAAAGCATTCTTGTCCCAGAGAAAGATTATTTAGTAAGCTCAGCCAGTGGTGATAAATCAAGACTCTTGTTTGATAAATTGGAGAATGACTTTTTTGAGGGAGAATATAGCTCGCTTTACAATGATGGAATTATCTTAGAAATACTTTTAAACGGTAATCCCATGGATGCAGAAGTTGAGCTTTGGGTTCCCAATTCAACAAACTAATAAGAACTGATAGAAAATTATTATAGTCGTAGCAAGTAAGAGGAAAGGCACAAAAGGAAGTCTTTCCTTTTTCTTTTGCAGGAGAAAAGCTAGGATTCCTGTCGCAGAAGCAAACTGAATCAAGATGAGTAATTCGGTCACACTAAAGACGAGCGCACAAGAAGCCAGAAAGAGAAAATCCCCCTGCTCCCATGCGGATATCGATAAAATGGGCTATGATTCCAAGGGCAAGGAAGAAAATCATAACCAGATTCCAGTCAGAGCAGGCCATTAGGACTAGATGGAAAGTCATCCAGACCAGTAAGGGATACTCCTGATGGCGAAAGTCATAGATACCCAAGGTTAAGCCAGCAGTGATTAGGATGACTTGACCCAAGGAAATCCAGCCCCATGACCAAGTCAGAAAAAGTAACCCCAAGCCCAATTCAAAGAGGGCATACCAGAATGGATAGCGAATCTTGCAGTATCGACAGCGAAAGCGACCAATTACTTGAGAGATAATCGGAATCAAATCTAAGGGTCGCAAGCGAGTCTGACAGGAATCGCAGTGACTAGCTGGTCGGATAATGGATTGCTCAGGAAAACGGTCAATGACCAAACCCAAGAAAGAAGCGAGAATGCTCCCGACAAGAAAAAAATAAAGATCAATCATACTTATCTATTCGTAAAAAATAGAAGAAGTAGTATAATAAAGAAACATTGATAAGATGGTGAGGTCAAGATGACAATTCGTTTTGAAGAAAATGTGAGCACAGAAAATGCTCAGCTCGTATGCCGATGGTCTAACTCCCTTGGCAAATCCTTTCAAGAACAATGGATGGGAACAATGATTCCTTTTCCTTTAACAATTCAAATCTTGCAAGATTTGGAAGGAATCTTTTCAATATTTGATGGACAAGAGTTTGTGGGGCTTATCCAGAAAATCAGGCTAGAAGACAGAAATCTTCATATAGGGAGATTTTTTATCACCCCCCAGAAACAGGGGCAAGGCTTAGGTAGCCAGGCTTTAAGGAAATTTGTTAGTTTGGCCTTTGAAAATGGAGATATAGATACTGTCTCTCTAAATGTCTACGAGGCAAATCAAAGAGCCAAGCACCTCTACCAAAAAGAAGGATTTGAAATCGTTCAAATGGTTGAAGAACCTATACGAAAATACGTTATGAAAAAGGGTAGATAGAAGACGAAGAAGATGGGGAAAACAGCTTTAAAATCATAAAAAACGCATAATATCAGGTGTTAAAAAACTTGATACTATGCGTTTTATTATAGAGGGATTTACTGGATTTTCTCTACAACTTGAGTTTATATCCAACTTCTCTTTCTACTAACGATTTTTCCAAGCTTGGTAACGGGTGTCGATTAAGAGTTGGGTTAGGCGTCCCATGGTTTCTCTTTCTTCGGGAGTGAGGGATTGAGCTTGGACAAAGAGATGGTGAATGTGTTCAATAACCTTGAAGGAAGAAAGATCGTTGATGGAGGAGATGCCTGCATCAAGAATGATTCCGAAAAAGAGGTCGAAGTAGAGCTGCAGTTCTTCGTCAGGAACTGTTTCAACCCATTCCTTGAAAGTAGTATCGACTTGTTGGCTGTCACTATTGGTCTCATCCAGTTGGACAAAGTGTTTGTCTGCAACCTGCCAACTAAAGGTGTCGTGCTGGGAAATACCACCTAGGGCAGTGCTTCGAACGACGATTTTTTTATCAGGAATTTCCAGCATCATCCCGATGATAGACCCTTGTGGGACAAATACTTTTGTTCTTTCCATCATGTTTTGATAGCCAGCTTTTTTGGTTAGTTCCTTGTGAAGTCCAGGCGCATCAAAAGTATAGACGGCGACAATGCTTTTTTGTAAGAGTGGGTCGAGTTGACTGGCAGCGTAGACGGCTAGATTGCCCCCTTTTGAATGCCCTGCCAGAATAACCTTTTGGTTAGGATGTTGAGCCAAAAAGTCCTGTAAATACTGGAGGGCGTGTTTTTGAGCTGGAATTTCCTTCATATAGGTCATATGGAAATCTTCTTTCCAACCAATAATACTATCATCGGTACCGCGAAAAACAAGCAAGTAGGTATCGAGACTGATACGATAAGTCATAGCTGCAAACTGTTTTTGTAATTCAGGATCAATATCATTGATAAAGTTTGAGAGCTTACAATTTTTAAAACGTTTGTGTTGAGCGAGTTGATCCAATAACTGGAGGCGGTTTTTGCTCGTCAACATCGTCGTTTCTCTAGGGATTTGAGGTGCAAGATCTATGAGGCGCTGGGGTTCTTGGGTGACTACACCATCAAAAGCAAGGTAGGTTAATTCAGTCAAGGCAAGAACGTCTAACTCATTCACGGGAAGGTCATAAAAGGAATCGTATGCTACATCATTCAAGTAGTCAAAAATATTGGCCATAAAAGCTCCTTTCTCAATGTTTATCTTACCACATTTACCTAGAATTAGCTAGTAGACTTGTTTAGCCGCTCTCCATAATGACCTAGTAGTTAGAGATTGGTTCAGATATACAGAAGACAGATTGCTTTATTTCAAACCTCTAAAGGAACTTACTTGGATATTTTTGTTATCAATGCCATTTTCCTTAAAAAAATTCTTCATCTCATTTACATCATCAGGCTGACCTGTGATGAGATAGCTGGCTTGATTGCCGTATTCATCAATAGCACGTTTTAAAAATGCTTGACTTTGAGAAAATTCATCGCTAGTTTTATAAGTAAAATTCGATGTTTTTTGAGCCAGTTCCTTCATCTCATTATCGAAAATAGTAACTCCTTTGTCCAAATGGTTGAGAATAATTGGAGCTTTTCCAGCCCATTCTTTGATAAGGGGACGTAAAGCAGAAATTCCAACATCAGATGCAAAACAAACTAGTGGCTGATTCGTATCTTTAACGGTTAAAGAGGAATCCAGCCAACTCATCTCAATCTCACTGCCAGCAGATAAATGTGTTAAGGTTTCCTTAAAGTGGCTACCACTATTATGCGTTAAAATGAGGATCTCATCTTCATCAGGTGTGGAGGCAATGGTTAGCCATCGACTGGTCTGCTCTCCCTTAGCTTCGTTTTTCCTAGAAGCGGACGACGTATCAGGGAGTGTAAACTTAGCATAAGCCCCAGCTTTCCAGATTTGATGACTCGGCTTTGTGATATGAATTAAATACAAATCTCCGCTGGGATTTTCGATGGATTTTATCGATAATGTTTGACTCCGTCCAAGATAGGCGATGGCACCCCAAGTTATAAGGGCTAGTAATCCAAGTGTTGAAAGAATGATAATAAACATTTTTTTACCTCTTTTCATTTTTTTATGACTCCTATTCTTAATTGTTGAATGAACTATAATTAAATTCATTCATAAATTTCCAAAAAAAATAAAGAAAACCATTTTTCTTTATTTTTAGAACTCCTTTTATGAAGTTGGTTGCAAGTATTTCGACAGTTTTGCCAATATCTGGAAAATCTTTTTCCGTGATATGCATATCCATGTAGTAAAAAAGGTTGTAAACTTGTAAAATCTCTTGAATCTTTTCTGGAGAATACCCTTCAGACTGCATACGATTTGTAAAGGTTTTAACTAGAAACTGATGAAATGGATTTGCGACTTTGCCTTCTTCTGAGGAATAGTAGCTATGCAACTCATCTGCTATGGCAGGATTGTACCATTCTGCAAGGATTTTATTGGAAGAAACGAGTGCTCTGGACTGAGCAAATAGTTGACCAATGAGGTCGATCATGTCAATTTCCCAATCCAGTTCTTCGATCATAGCTTGGCGAACACGGTTGTTTTCATCTATATAGATGTCTAGAAAAATGGCTTCTTTACTCTCGTAATAGTTATAAAAAGAACCAACTGCAACACCAGCTTGTCTAGCAATTTCTGAAATTCCTGTCGCCTTGTAACCTTTTTTCGAAAAAACTTCATAGGCTGCAGTCTTTAAAGATTGTTTTTTGTCCAATATGATTTAACCTCCTTTGCTTCATGAATGAATAATTTTATTTGTTCATTCACATTCTAACAAATCATGGCTAGCTTGTCAATAAGAAGGCTAGATCTATTAAATAAGTGAAAGAAATGCTAACTAAATGAATACAAAAAGGAAAATATAGGATAAGGCTGGAACTATAGTTAAAAATAAGGTATGATATCAATGGGATTATTCTCTATTTAGCTTTCGCTTCCTAATCTGGATTTGAAAAATAGATAGCCGAATAGTTGAGATACTAATCCATAGATTTTTTTATTAAGGCATTTGATATTTTGAACAAGAGTAAAGGAGGAGCGCATGCACAAGATTTTACTAGTAGAAGATGACCAAGTCATTCGGCAACAAGTGGGGAAACTGCTCTCTGAGTGGGGGTTTGAGGTCGTTTTGGTAGAAGATTTTATGGAAGTTTTGGCTCTTTTTGTTCAGTCGGAACCTCATTTGGTCCTCATGGATATTGGTTTGCCACTCTTTAATGGTTACCACTGGTGCCAGGAGATTCGTAAAATTTCCAAGGTACCTATCATGTTTCTGTCTTCGAGAGATCAGCTATGGATATCGTCATGGCTATCAATATGGGAGCGGATGACTTTGTGACCAAGCCTTTTGACCAGCAGGTCCTCCTTGCCAAGGTTCAGGGCTTATTGCGCCGTTCCTATGAGTTTGGGCGGGATGAAAGTTTGCTAGAGTATGCAGGTGTGATTCTCAATACCAAGTCTATGGATCTGCACTATCAAGGTGAAGTCCTGAGCTTAACCAAGAATGAGTTTCAAATTTTGCGGGTTTTGTTTGAATATGCGGGCAATATCGTGGCGCGTGATGACCTGATGCGGGAACTCTGGAACAGCGACTTTTTCATCGACGACAATACCCTGTCTGTCAATGTTGCTCGTTTGCGCAAAAAGTTGGAGGAACAAGGATTAGCTGGCTTTATCGAAACCAAGAAAGGGATAGGATACGGACTGAAACATGCTTGATTGGAAACCATTTTTTCTAGCCTATCTGCGCTCTCGTAGTCGGATCTTTGTCTATATTTTTTCGTTGGGTTTTCTTGTCCTACTCTTTCAGTTTCTGTTTGCTAGTCTAGGATCTTATTTTCTTTACTTTTTCCTGCTCAGTAGTTTTTTGACCTTTTTATTTTTGGCTTGGGATATGTTTGCAGAAGCTCGGACTTACCGACAGGAAGTTCTCTATGCTGAGAGAGATCCCAAGTCTCCTCTGGAATGTGCGTTGGCAGAGAAACTTGAAGAGCGAGAGTCTGAATTGTATCAAAAGAAGTCGGAAGCCCAAAGCAAGCTGACGGATTTGCTTGATTACTATACCTTATGGGTTCACCAGATCAAGACCCCCATTGCGGCGAGTCGTCTCTTGGTAGCAGAAGTCTCTGATCGGGAGGTCAAACAGCAGCTGGAACAGGAAATTTTCAAGATTGACTCCTATACCAACCTGGTCTTACAGTACTTGCGTTTAGAGAGTTTTCATGATGACTTGGTATTTGAACAGGTCCAAGTGGAGGACTTGGTCAAGGAAATGGTTCGTAAGTACGCACTTTTCTTTATCCAGAAGGGGTTGACGGTCAATCTACATGATCTCGACAAAACCATTGTGACCGATAAGAAATGGTTGTTAGTCGTCATTGAACAAATTCTTTCAAACAGCCTCAAATACACCAAGGAAGGTGGGTTAGAGATTTATATGGAAGGCCAGGAGCTCTGTATCAAGGATACGGGAATCGGGATTAAAAACAGCGATGTGCTCCGAGTCTTTGAAAGGGGTTTTTCAGGCTACAATGGTCGCTTGACCCAGCAGTCATCTGGACTGGGCCTCTACCTATCCAAGAAAATTTCTGAAGAACTCGGCCACCAGATTCGTATCGAGTCTGAGGTTGGAAAAGGAACGACAGTCAGAATTAAGTTTGCCGATATGAATCTGAGAATTGAGTGAGCACAATAGATAAGAACCCAGGATAAGACAACTGGGCTTTTTTATCTTTAACTGTGTATCCTAGTAAATTATTTGCTTGGGCGTTTCCGGTTAAAAAATAAAAATCAACCAGACTTTGTGAAAGGTCATCTACAAAATCAAGCTATTCTTTTAACATCAGACTATAATTATCTAGTCGCATCCAATCTTCAATCCTTCCTAAGAACTGGGTTCAACATCAAAATGCAGAAATTACTAGTGAACTTGCTGGTGGGATGGATGGACTGTATGCGAAGAGGGACAGTTGAAACTAGCTGATGATTATCCCGACTGTTTTAATAAATCGATATTGCGTTTTGAAGTTCAGGCTAGTCTTGTTTACGGCTCTATTCAAGCAAGTACCAGTGAGCAAATCAATGAGATTTTTGGTGCGTTCTTCTTTATCGGTCTCTTCCTATTTATTATTTTTATGGTTGGTGCAGTATTAATTATCCACTATAAACAAATCTCTGAGGGATATGAAGATTGCGAACGCTTTATCATCTTGAAAAAGGTAGGTCCTGATCAAAAGCAGATCAAGCAAACCATTAACAAGCAAATCTTGACCGTTTTCTTTCTTCCTGTAATTTTCGCCTTCCTCCATTTGGCCTTTTCTTATCATATGCTTAGTTTGATTCTCAAGGTCATTGAAGTAGTTGATGCGACCATGATGTTAACGATAATCTTATCTATCTTTTAAATTAATTGATTTCGTCAGAGAAAGAATGTAAAATTTTTGATATAATGTTAAGGATGGACTGTCGGATATTTAAAAGATAATGTTCAAAAGAATAACAGGTGAGAAGAAAAATATGTAAGATTGGACAAAAGTCTCTCTACCATCATCCATGCAGAAACAAGATTATATGAAATAATTTGTCTATCTTTCTCTGATGGAGATCATGTCCTATCTTCACTTTGATTATTGGAAAAAAACGGCTCGGTCAGGAGCTAGTATGAATAAGGAGAACAAATGAAACGTTTAAAAATGTTATGGCATATTATGCAGGTTACGGGTTTTACTCGGTTTGCTCTGAGTTTTGTGACCTTTGTTTTTGGGTCAGGAGGCGTGCTTTTCCTAGTTGAACCTGCTATCACAAATTACGGAGACGGTCTTTGGTATGCTTTTGTGACTTCGACGACTGTCGGCTACGGGGATCTCCTAGCTGTGACCTTGATTGGAAGGATTACCAGTGTCTTCTTGACGATTTATGGGCTCATATTTTTTGGCTGTTTATCAGCTGTTATTTTTTTAATTATTATACCAATTTAAATAAGGAAAGAGGAGAGGACAAATGACTGCTAATTATTCAACACGGGAATACCGTGAGAAATTATACGATGACCTTCATGTTCGATTGAGAGATACAGCGATTTTGATGTGTGCAATTTTTTTATTGCCTCTATCGGACTAAATATGAATTCAACAGCTGTCATTATAGGAGCCATGTTGATTTCACCTCTCATGACACCGATTGTTGGACTGGGATTCGGTTTAGCTATTTTTTTGATACGCGTTTAATCAAGCAATCTCTAGAGGTTTTATTGACTCAAGTGTTGGTCAGTTTGCTTGTCTCGACTCTGTATTTCTGGATTTCTCCCTTGTCTTATGCAAGTAGCGAGTTGATTGCACGAACCTCTCCAACCATTTGGGATGTCCTCATTGCTATTGCTGGTGGGATTGCTGGTGTGATCGGTTCAAGGAAAAAAGAAGCAAACAATATCGTGCCAGGAGTAGCCATTGCTACAGCTCTGATGCCGCCTATCTGTACTGCTGGCTATGGTTTAGCTAATGGGAATGTACGATTTTTATTGGGGGCTCTCTATCTTTTCTTGATCAACTGTGTCTTTATCATGCTAATCAACATTGTTGGAACAAGAATTATGATGAGAAAATCTCCTTTAAGTTCATTTAAAGAGCTAAACATTAAAATGAAAATTGGCTTGATATCCTTGATTGTATTATTGGTTCTTCCAGCCAGCTATTCAGCGGTCACTCTGACGATAGATCAAGCGCGAAAAGAAGGAATCAAACAGTTTGTAGGAAAAGAGTTCGCCAATTATACGGTCATTAATCAAGTCTACAAGTCAAGGAACAATGAATTGGTCTTGACGGTTGTTGGGGATCCGATTTCAGAAGAAGAATTAGAAATGATTCATCAAAAACAAGCCTCTTACGGTATTCAATCTGTTCAATTGAAAGTCAATCAAGTCCATAATTCGACAAAATTAGACAGTGAGACGACCAAGGAATTTTATGAAAACATTAACAAGTATATCGATCAAAAACTCTCTGAAAAAGATTCACAAAAAGATCTCGTAAAAGAAAATGAAGCAGACAAGGATTGAGGATATTGACCTTATCTAACTCATGAAAGCAAATCTTGGGAGGATATCCTATATCCAAAAGTTAGTGGATAGAAAGAATTGTTGATGGGGCTACTATTTGAGGTGGATTGACCAATCACTACTAGCTCAGGTTAAATAAAATTACGAGGCTGGGACAAAAATCTAACCTTAAATATAAAAAGCGAACAAAATCAGTTATCTGACATTCAGAATTCTGTCTTGTTCGCTTTTTTTGTCTAATCTATCGATTTTAAAAAATTATAATAAAGAATTCCTGAAATCAAAATCTTTTTGTTCCAGACTCATGATTTATCTCGCACCTAACGGAGCGAGACGGACTAATAGTCACATAATATAAAAAAGCAATAGCTGTTTGTACTGACCCCAAAAAGTTAGACAATTAATTTATCCGAAGGATTTAGTTCTGTATTGCACAGGACTGAGTCCTTTTAGTTTTATCTTAATTCGTTTATTGTTGTAGTAATCAATGTAGTCCACAATAGCTTGTTCCAATTGGTTAAGCGACTGAAATGACTTCTCATAACCATAAAACATCTCAGACTTAAGAATACCGAAGAAGGACTCCATCATGCCATTGTCTGGGCTGTTACCTTTACGGGACATAGATGCTTGAATTCCCTTACTCTCTAGGAACCGATGATAAGAATCGTGTTGGTATTGCCAGCCTTGGTCGCTGTGTAAAATGGTATTTTCATAGTGTTTCTCTGTAAATGCCTGTTCCAACATCATTTTTACTTGCTCTAAGTTGGGCGAAGTAGAAAGATGATAAGCAATAATTTCACTGTTAAAGCCGTCTAAAACAGGCGATAAATAGAGTTTCTGTGTGCTATTTGGAATGGCAAACTCTGTCACATCCGTATAGCACTTTTCCATTGGCCTTGATGCTTCAAACTGGCGTTGAATGAGATTCTCTGCTTTCTTGCCAATCTCTCCTTGGTAGGAAGAATACTTTCGTTTCCGACGAATCCGAGCTGTTAGACCAAGGACTTTCATCAGACGTTGGACCTTCTTATGATTCACTACAAAACCACGATTTCTTAGTTCAAGAGTAACTCTCCGATAGCCATAATTTCCTTTATGCTCATTATAAATGTCTTGTATTTCCAATTTGATAGCTTGATCTTTATCTACTTGATTCAGCTGATTTAAGTGGTAATAATAGGTTGAACGAGCAAGCTTTATAATGTTTAGAAGGATATCTAAAGGAAACTCTGTTACTAATCCTTGAACAATTTCTGTTTTTTTCTTCTAGCTCTTTTTTCCTCCTTCAATCGGAGTTCCCTCAACTTTTTTTAGAATAGCATTCTCCGCTCTCAGGTACTCATTTTCTGCTTGAAGACGTTCTAACTCTGTCATCTCTTCGGGTTTCTTCTTTGGTTTACGTCCCATTTTAGCTGGTCTCCTCTTGTTTTTCTCAACAATAGTATACCCGTTTTTTTCTTGTATTGCGCCAGCCAATTTGGAAGCATACCACGATTTGGGAGAGCATATTCGAGAGAAACTCTATCTTGAGACCAGTTTTCATGTAGGACTTTATCAATCATTTCTTGTTTTTAGTTCTGGAGAATAGTAACGATTCTTGCCTTTTTTGACGAACTCTATTCCGTAACGATCCATCAATTTAATCATGTACCTAAGATTAGAATTGTTTATCCCAAACTTATTTGAAAGTTGCTCTAAGCTATATCCTTGTTTTCTAAGTTCATAGATCTGAACTTTATCCTCATAACTCAATTTCATAATAAAACACCCCAAAAGTTAGATTTTTTCTGTCTAACTTTTGGGGTGCAGTTCAGTTTCAGTTGTTGCTTTTTAGCTAGCTAGGATTTTTTCCCAGGTTTTATCTCTTATTTCTCAACACGAGATTTGTTGGCAATATCTGCTAAGATTTGCTCTACAAATTCGTCTACTAGTATTGTATGTGTTTCTTTTTGGCCGTAGCGGCGAACGTTGACAGTTCCGTCTTCCATTTCCTTGTCCCCAACGATCAATTGGTAAGGAATCTTGCTAGTTTGAGAGGCACGGATCTTGAACTGCATTTTTTCATTGCGTTCATCCACATCAGCACGGACACTGCGGTCACGGAGTTTCTTAGCCACTTCCCAAGCGTAGTCCACGTGTTTTTCGTTAGAAACTGGGATGAGGGTTACTTGGTGTGGTGCCAGCCATGTTGGGAAGGCACCCTTGTAGTTCTCAATCAAGATAGCTGTGAAGCGTTCCATTGTTGAGATAACCCCACGGTGGATCATAACTGGACGGTGCTCTTCGCCATCAGCTCCGATGTATTTAAGATCGAAACGTTCTGGAAGCAAGAAGTCAAGTTGGATAGTTGAAAGAGTCTCTTCTTTTCCAAGGGCTGTCTTAACTTGAATATCCAATTTTGGACCGTAGAAGGCTGCTTCACCTTCGGCTTCAAAGTAGTCAACACCCATTTCATCAAGCGCAGCACGAAGCATGGTTTGGGCGTTTTCCCACATCTCATCGTTGTCAAAGTACTTGTGAGTATCTTGAGGGTCGCGAAGAGAGAGACGGAAGCGGTATTCATTCAAGTTGAAATCTTCATAAACATCGATAATCAACTGAAGAGCACGTTGGAATTCTTCTTGGATTTGTTCTGGAGTCACAAAGAGGTGACCGTCGTTAAGAGACATTTCACGTACACGTTGAAGACCAGTCAAGGAACCTGATTCTCATAGCGGTGCATCATTCCGATTTCAGCGATACGGATTGGCAAATTCACGGTAAGAGTGAACATGGTGTTTGAAGACTTGGATGTGGTGCGGACAGTTCATTGGACGAAGGACAAATTCTTCACCGTCACCCATGTCCATAGTTGGGAACATGTCTTCTTGGTAATGATCCCAGTGGCCAGAAGTCTTGTAAAGCTCAACAGAAGCAAGTGGTGGAGTGTAAACATGTTGGTATCCAGAAGCCAATTCCTTGTCAACGATATAACGCTCCAATTCACGACGGATAGTCGCACCATTTGGCAACCAGAATGGAAGTCCTTGTCCAACTTCTTGAGAAATCATGAAGAGATCAAGCTCTTTACCAAGTTTACGGTGGTCACGTTCCTTAGCTTCTTCACGCATTTGAAGGTAGTTCTTTAAGTCTTTCTTGTCAAACCAAGCTGTACCGTAGATACGTTGCATCATAGCGTTATCGCTGTTTCCACGCCAGTAAGCACCAGCTACATGGAGAAGGTGGAAGATCTGGATACGACCTGTTGATGGGACGTGAGGTCCACGGCAGAGGTCCACGTATTCACCCTGACGGTAGATGGTCAAACCACCCTCATCTTCAGAGTGCTCTTCGATCAATTCCAATTTGTAAGGGTCGTTTTTGAAGATTTCACGAGCTTCATCTTTCGATACTTCCTCACGAACAGAAGGGAAGTTCTCTTTAACGATTTTTGCATTTCTTCTTCGATACGTGGCAGGTCTTCGTTAGAGATTTGACCAGCAGTGTTGTCAGTATCGTAGTAGAAGCCATCTTCGATAGCTGGCCCAACACCCAAGTGAATATCTGGGAAAAGGCGACGAGCTGCTTGGGCAAACAAGTGAGCAGCTGAGTGACGCAAAATCGGAAGGGCATCTTCGTGATCTGGTGTCACAATTTCGATGTTTCCGTCTTCAGTGATAGCACGAGTCGTGTCGATGAGTTTGCCGTTAAATTTACCAGCGAGAGCTTTTTTAGCTAGGGAATTGCTGATAGATTGGGCAATTTCAAAAGTTGTAACGCCAGATTCGAATTCACGAACAGCGCCATCTGGGAAAGTAATCTTAATCATGGTTTTCTCCTTAAATATTTATTCTTTTTTTGTTGGACAATTTTAAGAGCCGAGCAACCTCTTCCGCAGTTTGATTCTCTGATTGACTGCCATCTGTTATGAGGCTAGGATAGCCTAATCTCACCGCTTCCTTACGAACCATTTGAGCAAAAAGAATATCTCGTTGCATCCAGTTTTCAAAAGCTTGCTCAGGGTTGGTTGTACCCTCTAAGACATAAGGAACCCATTCTCTTTGTCTATAATGCTTTTTTTGAAAATCAGCTGTCGGAGTCAAGCATAGATAGGAAGACGCTGGGCATTCAAGCTTCTTTACCAAGTGAGGCAAAAGTCCTGCTCCCTCCACCAAGAGAGGTCTGTTTTGATTTTTTATCAAGTAAGATTTTACATAAGGAAAAATCTCTTCATAAAAGCGCCATTCTTCATCTGCCATCTCTTCTGGATTTCTCATCCAGATTTGTTCTGGATTTCTATCCTGCCTAAGAAGGCAAATTGGCTGTGAGTCTGCACTTGCTTGACTCATCATCTCTTCTACCAAATCATCCAGTTTGATATAAAGTAGTTGATACTGTCTAGCAAGAAGTGAAGCAATTGTTGACTTTCCACTACAAGGCGATCCGCCAATCATATAAAGCATCATTCTTCCTCCTTCTGACAAAATAAAAACGACATCCTCGAAAGGACGTCGCAACGTGGTTCCACCTTCATTTATGTTCCTCAAAAAAGAGGGACACCTCAGATTGGCTTTAACGTGGCCACCGTTTTATGTTTTCATAAAAGTCAGTTGAGTAGTATCAGTTTAGGCTTTCTATGCGTTTCCAGCAACCACGCACTCTCTAGTAGAAAGGGACTAAGTGACTTGTCTCTATGGATTATTATAGCATGATTGCGAGATTTTTCAAGGCTTTTATTCTATTTTTTTACTTTTCTGCTTGTTTGTAAGATGACTAAGACCTTTCCCTGAAGCCATACCAAGTAGGGCAAAGAGTTCATAAGCTAGGAAATAAACGAGAATGAATTCATTGAAAGTGATGATGGTAAAGCAATAGAGCAGACCAATACCGAGTAGCCACCAGAGTGAGAAATGGAAACGGTAGCTATAAAGAAGGGACACGATGAAGGTTGCCAAAGGTGAAAAGAGGATGATGTTATAAATGTAAAGTCCTTTCAGCGTATAAGGGTCAGATATCAGCAGTAAAAGCAACTCATAGAAAGGCCAGTAAAAGAAGAATATGACAAGGTAGTATGGGATATACTTAAGATAGTTCCGCATGGCAATAGTCCTCCAATCTGCAAAAATAGAGAGATGTTGAAGACCACATGATCCTAAATGAAGGGGAGTTCTCTACCTATATTATAGCACGATTTGGAAGCTCTTACAAGTTGATCAGGTAAGCAGTGATAGTGATTTTTTGGAGTGTTTTCTGCTATAATACTAACAGAAGAAGTAAGAGGAAATGAGGAGAAAGAATGACGAAAATAGCAGTTCTTTCAGATATACATGGGAATACGACAGCCTTGGAGGCTGTACTGGCTGATGCTGAAAAGGCAAAGGTAGATGAGTACTGGCTTTGGGGGATATACTTATGCCGGGAACGGGACGTAGAAGGATATTGAATCTTTTAGCTACTTTGCCTATCTCTGTAAGAGTTCTTGGTAATTGGGAGAATAGCCTCTGGCGAGGCTTGCATCGTAAGCTAGATCCTACAAAAGCGAGTCATCGCTACCTCCTGCGCCAAAGTCAGTACATTTTAGAAGAAATTAGCCCTAAAGAAATCGAAGACCTCCACAATCAACCCATGCAAGTTCATCGTCAGTTTGGTGATTTGACGGTAGGAATCACTCACCATCTCCCTGATAAAAACTGGGGTAGAGAGTTGATTCATACGGGAAAACAAGAAGATTTTGATAGGTTGGTGACGGAACCGCATGCTTCTATAGCAGTGTATGGCCATATCCACCAACAGTTGCTTCGCTATGGAAGTGACGGACAGTTGATTCTCAATCCAGGTTCGATTGGGCAACCCTTCTTTTTAGATGCATGGTTGCGTAAGGATCTGCGTGCCCAATATATGATTTTAGAGTTTGACGAAGGTGGACTGGCCGATATCGATTTTCGTCGAGTGGATTATGATGTAGAAGCCGAATTGCAGCTGGCTAAGGACTTAAAACTCCCCTATTTCCAGGTTTACTATGAAAGCTTGGTAAATGGGATTCACCATACTCATAATCAGGAATTGTTGAGTCAGATTAGCGAACAAGAAGGTTATGATCAAGATGTTGAACTCTGGATGGAAAGAGAAAAGAAAGATTGGTTTTAAGAGGAGGTTTGACTAGAAATAAGATAGTATAGCGGCAGCTGTTTCTTGGAAAGTCAAAAAGGAAACGAATTGACGGTTTATAAAGTTTATGCTAAAATATGAAAAAATATATAATTTGAACACCATACTAATTGATGCTCAAAATAATAGGGAGATTATTTATGAAACCAGAAGAGCTACATGCTATCGCTTCGGAGTTAGGCTTGCAGTTTGATGAGGAGTCCGGAAGCATTTATGGCGTGCAATCAGGCTACTTACTATTGCTACATGAAGCAGATGTAAAAAATCAGTTTCGGCTTAGTGTCAGTGTGAGTTTGGATGGCAATCCTGCGGATTCAGAAGAAAACGAGTTGGTGTGGGATGAATTTAAGAGCGAATCACTTCCAAACTTGTCAACCTTATCTATTAACCAGTACACTGTATCTATTGTTGTTAAAGGTGCGATGCGCAAATCAAAGACAATTGAAAAATTACAGACACTTATAAGAGACTTGGTAGCTTTCCTTGAATCCCATCACTTTGTTCAAGTTTGTGGCTACAGTGGTCAGGAGGGTCCAGTTGGTCTCTATCAATTAGGTGATTCAATTTTCCTTATCAACGAGGAAAGCTATCAATTGCTGAAGAGCAATCTTCAGATTGAGTTGGATTCTTATCAAAATCAGAAGGAAAATGTTCTTCTTGGAGCAGCTGGTGCCTTGCTGGGAGCATTGATTGGTGGAGCAGTTGCTCTATTTATCGCGCGTCTAGGTTATGTAGCTATGGCAGCGGGTATTGTTCTGGGGATTTGTACCATTAAAGGATATGAAATCCTTGGAAGAAAGCTATCTCGAAAAGGGATTCTAATTTCAGCTGTTTTGATGGTGATTACCGTTTTTCTAGTGAATCAAATCGATTTGGCGATGGAGGTTGTTGCCCAACTAGGAATTGAGTTTGCCTATGCTTTCCGAGTGGTGAATGAATTAATCTTTAGCGGTGATTTCCCAGATAACTATTTTTATAATCTAGCTATGTTAGCTGTGTTTACCTTAGTTGGTGCTGGGGTTTCTGTCAGCTCGGTTTGGTCAAGTCATAAAACAAAAGGGATTGTCCGTAAAATTGCATAAAAAATAAGTCTTTGTATGTCCTCTACCGCATTGGTTACCAAGAGGGATACAGGACTTTTTGCATGTAGAAGATAATCAGTCGATAATATTTGACAGGATAAGCAAAAAAGGTATAATGTTTATACGGGAAAAGATGAATAAAATATCAGTGAAAGGAGATGAAGATGCAAATTTCAAGCCGATTTACAATTGCGACTCATATGTTGATTAGTATTGCAATGCAGGATACAGACAGCAAAATAACCAGCGATTTTCTTGCGGCCAGTGTCGGAGTAAATCCGGTCATTATCCGCAAAACCTTGTCCCAACTCAAAAAAGCAGGATTGATTTCAGTTGCTCGTGGTACGGGAGGAACTGAGATCATAAAAGACCTTCAGGATATCAGCTTGTTGGATGTCTACCAAGCTGTAGAGTGTTTAGGAAAATCTGGTAAGCTCTTTAGTTTCCATGATAATCCAAATCCTAATTGTCCAATTGGTGCTAATATCCATGCGATCTTGGATCAAAAGCTGTTTGATGTTCAAGCAGCCATGGAAAATCAACTTGGTCAGACGAGCCTGGCTCAGGTTGTGGCTGATACTCAGGATAAAATGATCAAGTAAGAGGACTAAGGTTCTCTTTTTCTATTGCCATAATTATGGTACAATGTAGTCATCAAAGGAGAAGATTATGTACTTTATTACAGGATTTTTTGTCCTACTTTTTCTGATTTCATTTTTTAGGGACAATCGTAGCCTCTGGAATCCGGCTCTTTTGCTTTTGTCTCTGCTCTTTTTCTTACCTGTCTATTGCCAATTTTTTTTACGAGGCTGGGCAAGAAGAATTGCACATGATTTTCTTTGCAGTGATTTTTCTCTTGCTTCCATTTTTAGTTTTTCTAAGTGGCTTTTTCCTTATTTATAACGGATTTGTGTTGTTGAAGAAAGAGGGGAAATCCAAGGCAAATTATTTGTCTCTGGGACTAGGGTGTGTGATTCTGTTCTTTTTTGTAATCATGGCGATTCGAGTGAGCGATACCAAGAGCTTGTTCTACACCAATCATCTAGTGAATATCATCTTTTTCTTTTTGATTTATTCGTATTTGATTTTTGGTTTTGCCTTTGCAGGATTTCTACTATATTCTATCTTGTATCTCTTCATTCCTAAGAAAAAACATTATGATTTTATCATCATTCATGGGGCTGGTTTGTTGGATGGAGAAAGGGTGAGTCCTTTGCTCAAGCGTAGGATTGACAAGGCTGTTGAGGCTTACCACAATTCGAATAATCCAGATGTCAAATTGATCGCTAGTGGTGGCCAAGGTGGGGATGAGAAAATTTCCGAAGCTCAGGCAATTTGTAATTATTTGCTGGAAGAGACGGATGTTCCGAGAGAAGCAATTCTCCTAGAGGAAGACTCGACAACGACTTATGAGAATCTTCTCTTCTCAAAAGAAATGGGAGAGAAACTGGTGGCAAGTCCACGTTTTCTCTTTGTGACCAATGACTACCATGTTTTTCGAACCAGTACCTATGCTAGACAACTCCGTATGAAAGGAGATGGCTTGGGCTGTCGAACAGCGGCCTACTACATTCCATCGGCCTTTATCAGAGAGTATATTGCTCTATGTGTGAAGATGAAATGGCTTTTTATCGCTTTCTATGTTCTATTGATTTTAGCTTTGATTTTCTCTTATAAGGGTATTTTATGGTAATATGTGAACTCATCGTTGGGTGATTTTTGCAAAATTCATATTGTAATAATTGTTAGGTTCTCTAAAAAAATTACAGTAACTTAAAGAAAAAATGAAAGTTCCATTAGTAGCAACAATGGCAGAGCGGGTCAGGAGATTGTAGGTGAGGTTTTGGAATAGCTTGGTGGTTACTCGTCAATCAAGTGGACAATTTTTAACCTAGTTACAGATTTCAGAGAGGGTCAAAAATAAGCAACTGCATATGAGTAGACTAGATGCTTTACAGTGAACTATAAAAAAATGTGAGCCTCGGTTTCAGGTTCACATTTTCTTTTTTACTCATGGTAAAATGGCCTTTAGTTGGTTCAGAATGGTTTGTAAGGTTACGACCGCTTGTTCTTCTTGTTGCGGTTGATAGAGTAGTTGGAAATAGTCGCGAATAGTTTCTTCAAATTGCTTAGGGAGGAGAGTACAATGGGTTTTTGCATACTCCAGCATTCGTTTTTCACCAGGATGGGTCTGCTCATTGAGCGCAAACAACAAGTCAAAGTAGGAAGCAAAAAATTCACTCGTACGATGATTCATACTGAGAAGATCTTGGCGTTTGATAGCTTTTTTAATTTGGTGAGAGAAGGCGGGCATGGCCTGATCCAGCAAAAGGAGCTGTTTTTCGATGATATGTTTTTTGAGTTCTTGAGGGTAGGGAATCTGGTAGGCTCTTTGAAGAGAAGTATAGCGCCCATTCGGGTCGTATAGAATCTTGCTGTGGAGTAGATTGTGCCACATGCAAGTTGTATAAGCATTTTGAGCTTTGTGTTGAAAAACAGTTGTGTTCAATTCTTGTTCAAAAGAATCCAGCGAACGATAAATCAACTCGATTTCGATTCCGTTGTTTAGTACACAGTCATCCTCTAACTCCCAAAACTGGTTTCCAATTTCCATGTAGGAGCAATAGTTGCTCAGGATGATTTGACGAGTTTCCTCGTCAATAGGTGAGTTGAGGTAGATATAGACATCATAATCAGAATTTTGATCATAGTCTTGTCCTGCACGTGAACCGCCTAGAGCGATGGCCTCTACTTGTTTCAGTTGAGAGAATTCTTTGTAAAGTTCTTGGATCATTGTTTTTCTCCTAGCTTTATGGTTTTAAAGTCATTTTACCAAAAAGTAAAACGTTTGCATAGTATTGAGTTACTCTTTTTCATTTGTAGCAAAAAATGTGAACCCTTTTTTGAGTTCACATTTCTTTTTTTATTCTGCGGCTTGTTGCCAGCGTTTGGCAAGCATACGGGATAGGCTAGAGATTGCTAGGTTAAAGCTGAAATAGATGAGGGCGATCAGGATATAAAGACTGAAGACCTGCTCTGGTTCGAAATAACGTCCCATGAGGATTTGGCTAGCTCCAAAGAGCTCTTGTAGAGCGATAACAGAGTAGAGAAGACTGGTATCCTTAATCACAGTTACAAACTGAGAAATGATGGCTGGCAACATTTACGGATAGCTTGTGGGAGAATGATATGGTAGAGGATTTGCACAGAGGTAAATCCTTGAGACATTCCTGCTTCGTATTGTCCCTTGTCTACGGCATTGAGGCCACCTCGGATAATCTCAGCCAAGGCTGCTGATGTAAAGAGGGTGAAGGCGGTAATGCCAGCTGGTGTCGACTTCATCTTGAATACCAAAAAGATGGTGAAAATCCAGAGAAGATTGGGAACATTACGCACAAATTCGATGTAAATGCTGGAGATGATTCGCAAGATAGGATTCTTGCCATTTCTCATGACAGCAAGTACAGTCCCGATCAGGGTAGAGAGGACGATGGCAATAAGAGAAATGTAGAGGGTCAAGCCAAATCCTTTAAAGATAAAGGCTATGTTATCTGGGGTCAAAACTTCTAAAATAGATTCCATAGTAACCTCCTAAAGTGAATAGGCTTTTTTATTTGCTTGCTCCATCTTGCGACCAAACTGGGCGACAGGGAAGCAAAGGGCAAAGTAGAGTAGAGCAGCACCTAGAAAGGCTGGGATGTAGTTTCCGTTGAGAGCTGACCAAGACTTGGTCACAAACATCAAGTCCACTCCAGAGATGATAGCAACAGTTGAAGTATTCTTGATAAGGTTAACGATTTGGTTGGTCAAAGGAGGGGAGAATGATACGGAAGGCCTGAGGCAAGATAATCAAGCGCATGGCACTGATATAGGTAAAACCTTGGGACAAGGCCGCCTCCATTTGACCACTAGGAATAGACTGAATCCCTGAACGAATAACCTCAGCGATATAAGCACCGTGATAGAGTCCGACGCAGAGAACAGCTGTCCAATAAATCGGAATCATGATGGTGTGGTCGCTGATAAGAGGTAGACCATAAAAAACGATGACAAACTGCACCAAGAGGGGAGTGTTTTGATAAAATTCGACAAAGATACGAGCCAAAACGCGCAAGAATGGGCGTTTACTAGTTGACATGGCCCCAAAGAAGATGCCCAAAACCATGGCTAGGATAAAGGATCCAATTGCTAGGGCGAGAGTGAAGAGGAAACCATTGAAAAATTGTCCAAAATCCTGAAAATAGGCTGTCCAAGATGATAAATCTGTCATGGGGTGTCCTCCTTAATCTGCAGTATGGCTAGATGGTTTGAGCTTGTAACGGTCATAAAGTTTCTGCAAACTACCGTCCTTGCTCCATTTGGTGACCAAGTTATCAAGATAATCGTTGAGTTCAGTGTTTGATTTTTTGGTAACGATACCGTAGTCAGATGGCTTGAAACTATCATCTAGGAGCTCTGTTCGTTTACTGGTGTAGCCAGATAGGATAGAGCGGTCCACGGAAAAGGCATCAATACGGTGAGCATGGAGGGAAGTAATCAATTCTGGGTAGGAACCAAGTTCGACGAATTTAAAGGTTAGACCTTTCTTTTTGCCCAGTTCAGTAATCAAGCGCTGGGTAATGGATCCTTGGGCAACTCCGATGGTTTTGCCATTTAGGTCTTCAATGCTTTTGATATTGGCAGATTTATTGACCAAAAAGCCAGAAGCATCCGTATAATAGGGACTTGTGAAGTTGTAGAGTTTTTTACGCTCGTCAGTGATGGTGAAGGTCGCGATATCCAAATCAACTTGTTCATTGTCTAGAAGGGGGCCACGGGTTTGAGCGGTAACAGGAACATAGCGAACCTTGATCTTGAGTTCGTCCGCAATCATCTTGGCAAGGTCAGTTTCGATACCAGAATAAGTCCCTGTCTTGGGATCCTTGTAGCCGAAATTGGGAACGTCTTGTTTAACACCTACAACTAGCTCGCCTCTCTTTTGAATGTCTGCGACACTGGTATCAGCCTGAACTGGTTTGGCAGTAGCAAGGCTGAAAAGGCTAATCAATAATGCGGATAAAAAGAATTTCTTTTTCATAGGCGCCTCCTTATTTGACTTTGTCACTTTCGTGGTTGATAATTTTGCTGAGGAACTGTTGGGCACGAGGTTCGCTTGGATTGTCGAAAAAGTCGTCGACATCTGTCGTATCTACTAAGACTTCTCCATCAGCCATAAAGATAATGCGGTCAGCAACCTCTCGGGCAAAGCCCATTTCATGGGTAACGATGATCATGTTCATCCCGTCATGCGCCAATTTTTGCATAACTGCTAGAACATCTCCGATAGTCTCAGGATCAAGAGCAGATGTTGGCTCATCAAAGAGGAGGAGTTCCGGATGCATAGCAAGGCCACGAGCGATGGCTATCCGCTGTTTTTGTCCACCAGATAGCATGGCTGGGTAAGAATCTTTTTTGTCCCACATATTTACAAATTCCAGATATTTTTGGGCTGTTTTTTCAGCTTCTTTTTTATCAATCCCTAGAACTTTTATGGGAGCAAGTGTTACATTTTCTAACACTGTTTTGTGTGGATAGAGGTTAAAATGCTGGAAAACCATGCCAACTTCCTTGCGAAGAGGAACTAAATCTTTCTGACTGGCACCTGCTACTTGGTGTCCATTGACTAGGAGACTTCCTTTGTCAATAGCCTCTAAACCATTGATCGTACGGATAAGAGTGGATTTCCCAGAGCCTGAAGGTCCTAGGAGGACAACAACTTGCCCTTTTTCAAAACGGAGATTGATGTCGCGGAGTGCGTGGTAGTCTCCGTAATATTTTTCGACGTGTTTAAATTCTACTAAAGCCATGAGAGATCTCCTTTGTGTTAGATTTTATAACATGATTTTACACCAAAAGAATCGCCTTGTCAAATTATATCTGAAAAAATTCACTAAAATGTTATAAAAAAGCAATCTGAATAGTGAAAAAGTCTAAATCATGTTATAATGAAACGATAGAATTCTTAGAAAGAGTGGATGTTTTTTTGATAACTCCTACTTATGAATGGCAGTTTGCTCCGCAAGTTGAAGATGCGGATTTTACAAAGATAGCCAAGAAGGCTGGACTGGGTCCCGAGGTGGCTCGATTATTATTTGAGAGAGGGATTCAGGATGAGAAAAGTCTGAAGAAGTTTTTAGAGCCTTCCTTGGAGGACTTACATGACCCCTACTTGCTCCATGATATGGATAAGGCAGTGGAACGGATTCGTCAGGCTATTGAAGAAGGGGAGAATATCCTCATCTACGGTGACTATGATGCGGATGGTATGACTTCGGCTTCGATTATTAAGGAAAGTTTGGAACAGCTTGGTGCTGAGTGCCGTGTTTACCTGCCCAATCGTTTTACAGACGGCTATGGCCCCAATGCTAGTGTTTACAAATACTTTATCGAGCAAGAGGGGATTTCCTTGATTGTGACAGTGGACAATGGAGTTGCGGGTCACGAAGCCATTGAACTGGCCCAATCTATGGGGGTAGATGTCATTGTGACTGACCACCATTCCATGCCTGAAACCCTGCCAGAAGCCTATGCGATTATCCATCCTGAACATCCAGATGCGGACTATCCTTTCAAACAGTTAGCTGGTTGCGGAGTGGCCTTCAAGCTAGCTTGTGCCCTTTTAGAAGAAGTACAAGTGGAGTTGCTTGATTTGGTCGCCATCGGAACTATTGCCGATATGGTGAGTCTGACGGATGAAAACCGTATCTTGGTCCAATATGGTTTGGAAATGTTGGGGCATACTCAACGCATCGGTCTGCAAGAAATGCTGGACATGGCTGGAATTGCTGCTAATGAAGTGACAGAAGAAACGATTGGTTTTCAGCTTGCCCCTCGTTTGAATGCCTTGGGTCGCTTAGACGATCCCAACCCAGCCATTGATTTGCTGACTGGGTTTGACGACGAGGAAGCTCATGAGATTGCCCTTATGATTCACCAGAAAAATGAAGAACGCAAGGAAATCGTTCAATCTATCTATGAAGAAGCCAAGACCATGGTGGATTCTGAGAAAAAGGTACAAGTCCTAGCCAAAGAAGGTTGGAATCCTGGAGTTCTAGGAATCGTTGCTGGACGCTTGCTGGAAGAAATAGGGCAGACAGTTATCATTCTTAATATTGAAGACGGTCGTGCCAAGGGCAGTGCTCGTAGTGTGGAAGCAGTCGATATTTGAAGCCTTGGATCCCCATCGAGAGCTTTTCATCGCCTTTGGAGGCCATGCTGGCGCAGCGGGCATGACGCTAGAAGTGGAGAAACTTTCAGATTTATCTCAGGTCTTGGAAGACTATATCCGTGAAAAAGGTGCAGATGCTAGTGGTAAGAACAAGTTAAATCTAGATGAAGAGTTGGATTTGGAGACACTTAGCTTAGAAACGGTTAAAAGTTTTGAACGTTTGGCACCTTTTGGGATGGACAATCAGAAGCCTGTTTTTTATATCAGGGATTTCAATGTCGAGAGTGCTCGTAGTATGGGTGCGGGAAATACTCACCTCAAATTAAAAATTTCTAAGGGAGAAGCGAGTTTTGAAGTGGTGGCCTTCGGACAAGGCAGATGGGCGACGGAGTTTGCTCAAACAAAAAACCTAGAATTGGCAGTCACCCTGTCTGTCAATCAATGGAATGGCCAAACTGCCCTCCAGTTGATGATGGTGGATGCGCGTGTGGAAGGTGTTCAACTCTTTAACATTCGTGGGAAGAATGCAGCCTTGCCAGAAGGGGTTCCGGTCTTAGATTTTGCTGGAGAATTGCCAGAATTAGCGACCAGTGATGCTGTGGTTGTAAAAACCATTCCTGAGGATATTAGCCTGCTGAAGACCGTTTCAGGAACAGAATTTCTCCGCTGTCTATTTCAAGAACGACATTGACAAGGCCTACTATCTGACAGGTTACGGGACTAGAGAACAGTTTGCAAAATTGTACAAGACTATTTACCAGTTTCCAGAGTTTGATATTCGCTATAAGCTGAAGGATCTAGCGACTTATCTCAATATCCAACAAATCTTGCTGGTCAAGATGATTCAAGTCTTTGAGGAACTGGGCTTTGTAACTATCAAAGATGGTATCATGACAGTCAATAAAGAAGCGCCGAAAAGGGAAATTGGTGACAGTCAGATATACCAAAATCTCAAACAAACCGTAAAAAATCAAGAAATCATGGCGCTGGGTACCGTGCAAGAGATTTATGATTTTTTAATGAAAAAATAGATGGAAAGAGGCTGAGGTAACCAATCTCAGCTTTTTTCTTTGTCATATCTTAAACCTTATGTAGTAAAAGTATAAATTTTTGTAACATGACTAAAATATAACTCTAAACGAACTGACATGTAAATCAAGTATGATTTTCTTATTAAGAAAATATAAGGGGAATATAGTTATGAAAAAAACAGTTACAAAACTGATTTTTGGCTTGACTTCTACCGCCTTCTTGGCGACAGTTGGGGCTCAAACGGTTCATGCCAACTCTTACGTTGTCCAAGACGGTGATTCATTTTATGCCATTGCAACCGCTAACGGCATGGATCCGCATGAGTTGGCAACTTTGAATGGAAAAACCATCTTTGATACTATCCACCCAGGGGATGTTTTGGAAGTGAGTGGTTCTGCTAAGGCTAACTCTACCTATAGCGCTCCAGCTAGCACTGCGAATGTGGTATCAGATACAGAAAATGTTGTCGAAAAGACACCAACAAACTATGGGAACTCTTATCCTGTTGGCCAGTGTACATGGGGTGTGAAAGAATTGGCACCTTGGGCTAGTAACTGGTGGGGAAATGCTAACACTTGGGCAATTTACGCGAGTGCTCAAGGCTATAAGACAGGTAGTGTTCCAGTAGTAGGAGCTATCGCCGTTTGGGACGGTGGTGAATATGGCCACGTTGCTTATGTAACAGATGTTCAAAGTGAAAACTCTATCCAGGTATTGGAAGCCAACTACAGACGTCAAAAGCAGATTGCAAATTATCGTGGCTTCTTTAATCCACATGAATTTTTAGGTAACGTCACTTATATCTATCCAAACTAAAGATGATAAAAAGATTTAGAATTTCTAAGTCTTTTTTCTTTTTGAAGAAATTTCCTATCGTTAACCTCCATCTTAATGGTTAATTGCTGAAAAAATTTTAGATTCTGTAGCGAATAGGAAATTCTCGCTTTTAGATGCAGATAAACTATGTCTTTGTAGAAAATAGTTCTCAAGTCGAGAGGTAAAAACAAGTTTATTTTGAACTAAAAAAGAAATTTAGGGTTCGAGAAAGGTATCTGAAATTAAATTGATTCAAAAAGCCCATATTTTTGATGGTGCAATCCTTCCATTACCTTAGATGAAGCCTCCAAAAGAGAAGTCAAAGTAAAAGGATTTGATTCACAGTAGTGACTAATCTCTTGTTGAAAACTTATCTTCATTTTGAAAATAATCAAAAAAATGGTATAATGGTAGGAAAAGATTCGGCTGAAAGTTTTAGAACTTTTAGAATAAGAGGGTAAATCTACCCTATAATCAAGATAAATTAAGTTTCGGAGGAAAAATGAGTAATATTAGTTTAACAACACTTGGTGGTGTACGTGAAAATGGGAAAAATATGTACATCGCTGAAATCGATGATTCTATTTTTGTTTTGGATGCAGGGCTTAAATACCCTGAAAATGAACAACTTGGAGTTGATGTCGTCATTCCAAATATGGACTATCTTTTTGAAAATAGTGATCGTATCGCTGGGGTCTTCTTGACCCACGGGCATGCGGATGCCATTGGTGCTCTGCCTTATCTCTTGGTAGAGGCTAAGGTGCCTGTGTTTGGCTCTGAGTTGACTATTGAGTTGGCGAAGCTCTTTGTCAAAGGAAATGATACGGTTAAGAAATTCAATGACTTCCATGTGATTGATGAGGATACAGAGATTGATTTTGGAGGGACTGTGGTTTCATTCTTCCGTACAACTCACTCTATCCCAGAAAGTTTGGGAGTTGTCTTGAAACAAGTGAAGGTAGCATCGTTTATACAGGTGACTTCAAGTTTGACCAGACGGCTAGCGAATCCTATGCGACGGATTTTGCTCGTTTGGCAGAGATTGGCCGCGAAGGTGTCTTAGCTCTTCTTAGTGACTCGGCGAATGCGGACAGCAATATCCAGGTGGCAAGCGAGAGTGAAGTTGGAGATGAAATTACCCAGACCATTGCAGACTGGGAAGGTCGTATTATCGTTGCAGCAGTTGCCAGCAACCTTTCTCGTATCCAGCAGGTTTTTGATGCTGCTGCGGATACAGGTCGCCGAGTTGTTTTGACTGGATTTGATATTGAAAATATCGTCCGCACAGCGATTCGTCTCAAAAAATTGTCTTTGGCCAACGAAAGTCTCTTGATTAAACCCAAAGAAATGTCTCGTTTTGAAGACCATGAGTTGATTATTCTTGAGACAGGTCGTATGGGTGAGCCTATCAACGGTCTTCGTAAGATGTCGATCGGTCGCCACCGTTATGTGGAAATCAAGGACGGTGACCTAGTTTATATCGTAACGACTCCATCTATCGCTAAAGAAGCTGTCATGGCACGTGTTGAAAATATGATCTATCAAGCTGGTGGTGTGGTAAAACTCATTACCCAAAGCTTGCGAGTATCAGGACACGGGAATGCGCGTGATTTGCAGTTAATGATTAATCTCTTGCAACCCAAGTATCTCTTCCCTATCCAAGGGGAGTACCGTGAATTGGATGCACATGCCAAGGCTGCCATGGCGGTTGGAATGTTGCCAGAGCGCATTTTTATTCCTAAAAAGGGAACCACCATGTCCTACGAACACGGGGACTTTGTCCCTGCTGGCGGAGTTTCCGCAGGTGATGTTTTGATTGACGGAAATGCTATCGGAGATGTTGGAAATGTTGTCCTTCGTGACCGTAAGGTTTTGTCAGAGGATGGGATTTTTATCGTGGCTATCACTGTCAACCGTCGTGAGAAGAAAATTGTAGCTAAGGCTCGCGTCCATACGCGCGGATTTGTTTATCTCAAGAAGAGCCGTGATATTCTCCGTGAAAGTTCTGAATTGATTAACCAAACGGTAGAAGAATATCTTCAAGGTGATGATTTTGACTGGGCAGATCTCAAAGGCAAGGTTCGTGATAATTTGACCAAGTACCTCTTTGATCAAACCAAGCGTCGCCCAGCAATCTTGCCTGTCGTGATGGAAGCTAAATAATAAGCAGTATACCTACAGAAAAAGTCGAAATTCGGCTTTTTCTTATAGAATAGTATAAAGGAGACAACCATGGCAGTTATGAATATCGAGTATTACTCTGAAGTTTTGGATATGGAGTGGGGCGTTACTGTGCTCTATCCAGATGCTAGTCGGGTAACTGAACCAGATTGTAAAGATATTCCTGTCCTTTATCTTTTGCACGGAATGTCCGGAAATCAGAATAGCTGGCTCAAGCGGACCAATGTCGAGCGCTTGTTGCGGGGAACCAATCTCATTGTTATCATGCCCAATACAAATAATGGCTGGTACACAGATACTCAGTATGGCTATAACTACTATACAGCTCTAGCAGAAGAGTTGCCTCAGGTTATGAAACGCTTCTTCCCCAATATGACTAGCAAGCGTGAAAAGACCTTCATTGCAGGTCTCTCTATGGGTGGCTATGGTTCCTTCAAGCTAGCTCTCGCAACCGATCGTTTTTCACATGCTGCTAGTTTTTCTGGTGCACTCAGTTTCCAAGAATTTTCTCCTGAAAGTCAGGATTTGGGCTCTCTTGCATACTGGCGAGGAGTGTTTGGAGAAATCAAAGACTGGACAGCTAGCCCTCATTCGCTTGAAAGTATCGCTGCGAAATCGGATAAAAAAACTAAACTATGGGCTTGGTGTGGGGAACAAGACTATCTCTACTCAGCCAATAACCTCGCTGTGAAAAACCTTAAAAAGCTTGGTTTTGAAGTAACCTATAGTCATAGTGCTGGCACTCACGAGTGGTACTACTGGGAAAAACAATTGGAGCGTTTTTTAGCTACTCTACCAATTAACTTTGTTTTGGAAGAGCGTCTATCTTAGTTTTAGGTTTCTTTCAGTTTTTTTGAGTAAAATAGAGAATCTATCTTGATTATGGGAGACCATCGATTTTAAGATAGGTTCTTATTTTTATGAAAGGTGGAGCGTCATGTTCTGGATTATTCGATTATTCTTCCGATTTCTTTTGGGAATTTGGCGTTTCTTTTGGCGTCTGGTCTGGACCTTGGTCATCATCCTTCTCCTTGCTTTTGGAGTGCTATGGTATCTGACAGGTGATTTTCATTCTGCGGTCAATCAGGTTGAAAAAATGAGCCAGATTGGTCAAGGTGGCTGGAATCAATGGCAGGAAACGGGAACGCTGGAAGTCTTGTCTCAGACAGACAGTCACCAACACGCGGAAGGAAAGTGGGCTCAAGCCTCAGCTCGCATCTATATTGAGCCTCAAATGGATGAGACCTTCCAAGGCGCTTATGCAGAAGCTATAAAGAACTGGAATCAAACGGGCGCCTTTACCTTTGAGGTGGTCGCGGATTCTAGTCAAGCAGATATTGTGGCAAGTGAAATGAACGATGGATCGACAGCCGTAGCTGGTCAAGCTGAGAGTCAAACCAATCTGTTGACCAATCAATTTATATCTGTAACGGTGCGTCTGAATCATTATTATTTATCCAATCCAAGTTATGGTTATTCTTATGAACGGATCGTGCATACAGCGGAGCACGAGCTGGGACATGCTATCGGATTGGATCATACAAACGAGACTTCTGTTATGCAGCCAGCAGGCTCCTACTATGGGATTCAACCCCAGGATGTGAAGGCTGTTCAAGAACTCTATACCGGTAGGGACTAGATGAAGTCGGTGCAATCCGAAAAGAAATCAAAGCTCCTCCATCAAGCGTTTGGTGGGGCTTTTTGTTCGTCCTGTTACGGCCTTTTTGCTATAATGGAACTATGAACAACTTGATCAAATCAAAACTAGAGCTCTTGCCGACCAGCCCTGGTTGTTACATTCACAAGGATAAATGGCACTATTATATATGTAGGAAAGGCTAAAAATCTGCGCAATCGCGTGCGGTCCTATTTTCGTGGGAGTCATGATACCAAAACAGAGGCTCTGGTATCTGAAATTGTGGATTTTGAATTTATCGTCACTGAGTCAAATATTGAGGCGCTTCTCCTAGAAATCAACCTGATCAAGGAAAACAAGCCTAAATACAATATCATGCTCAAGGATGATAAGTCTTATCCGTTCATCAAGATTACCAACGAACGTTATCCACGCTTGATTATTACTCGTCAGGTCAAAAAGGATGGAGGTCTTTATTTTGGTCCTTATCCAGATGTCGGTGCGGCCAATGAAATCAAGCGGCTACTAGATCGAATTTTCCCTTTTCGGAAATGTACCAATCCGCCGTCTAAGGTCTGTTTTTATTACCATATCGGTCAATGTATGGCCCACACTATCTGTAAAAAAGATGAGACCTATTTCAAGTCCATGGCTCAGGAGGTTTCTGACTTCTTAAAAGGACAGGATGACAAAATCATCGATGACCTCAAGGGTAAAATGACAGTGGCAGCGCAAAGTATGGAATTTGAACGTGCGGCGGAATACCGTGATCTGATTCAAGCTATTGGGACGCTTCGGACCAAGCAACGGGTCATGGCCAAGGACCTCCAAAACCGTGATGTCTTTGGCTACTATGTGGACAAGGGCTGGATGTGTGTTCAGGTTTTCTTTGTCCGTCAGGGCAAGCTCATCGAGCGAGACGTCAATCTCTTTCCCTACTACAATGATCCGGATGAGGATTTCTTGACCTATGTGGGACAATTCTATCAAGAAAAATCTCACCTGGTTCCCAATGAAGTATTGATTCCGCAGGATGTTGACGAAGAAGCTGTCAAGGCTTTGGTGGATACCAAGATTGTCAAACCCCAGCGTGGAGAGAAAAAACAGCTGGTTAATCTAGCCATAAAAAATGCCCGTGTTAGTCTGGAGCAGAAGTTCAATCTTCTAGAAAAATCTGTCGAAAAGACTCAGGGAGCTATTGAAAATCTAGGTCGTTTGCTCCAAATCCCGACCCCAGTCCGTATTGAGTCCTTCGACAACTCCAACATCATGGGAACTAGTCCTGTTTCGGCCATGGTGGTCTTTGTCAACGGCAAGCCTAGCAAGAAGGATTATCGTAAGTATAAAATCAAGACTGTGGTTGGACCAGACGACTATGCCAGTATGCGAGAGGTCATTCGCAGACGCTATGGCCGAGTACAGCGTGACAGTTTGACTCCTCCAGATTTGATTGTCATCGATGGGGGACAAGGTCAGGTCAATATTGCCAAGCAAGTCATCCAAGAGGAACTGGGCTTGGATATTCCAATTGCAGGTCTGCAAAAGAATGACAAGCACCAAACCCATGAATTGCTCTTTGGCGATCCGCTTGAGGTGGTGGAGTTATCTCGCAATTCTCAGGAATTTTTCCTCCTCCAACGCATCCAAGATGAGGTGCACCGCTTTGCCATCACCTTCCACCGCCAACTGCGCTCCAAAAACTCCTTTTCATCCCAATTGGATGGGATTGACGGTCTAGGGCCTAAACGCAAGCAAAATCTCATGAAGCATTTCAAGTCTTTGACTAAAATCAAGGAAGCCAGTGTGGATGAGATTGTAGAAGTTGGAGTGCCAAGACTTGTCGCAGAGGCCGTGCAGAGGAAGTTGAACCCACAGGAAGAAGTGGAATTGGCTCAAGTGGCGGAAGAAAATATGGAAGTACTTCAATCATTACGTGAGTGAACAATAAAAAATATTGTTACTAAAAAATCTGTTAAAAGTGTTAAAGAAACTATAATTATGCTAAACTAGAAGCAACAGAAGATGTGAGGTGTAAGATGACAAGTGACGCAGTATTAAGAAGCCAATATGACAGTCTCAAAGCCAAGCGTGACCGTTATAAGAAGGTTGCCAAAGGAATTTCTGATAATCAGTTGAATTATAAGCGTTCGACATCAGAAATGGATGATTACATTGACTATATCGATAGTATTACTAAAAAAATTGATGAGCAAAGTGGTTATTCCTATATAGAAAGTGCTTCAAGTAAACTAAAGACCAATCGAAATATCCTTCAAGAGTATGTTGATTTTGTCCAAAATTCGAACTCTTCTTTTATGGATCTTTATGATGAGTTGAATAGTCAAATAACCTCACTTCAATCCCAGATGGATGCAGTTAGGATTGAGTATAATAAAGGCAAAATAGGATTTGACAGATTGGGATTGGAAGAAAATTGGACGGATGTATTTGGAGGATTATTTTAATCAATGGATACGAATATTAATAGCATTACAGACCGTTTTACCCATGATACAATTCTCTATGATGATAGTGAACTAAATGACTTAATTTCACAACTTAAGAGTCTACATAATCTGATTAACTCGACTATCCCTGCACAAGTCAGAGCTTTGTCCCAAAGAATCTCTCTGGTCTGGTGAAACAAAGGAAAAGTATCTAGGATTAAAGGATTTTATCCAGCAGTATCAGGTTGATTTTGCGAATGCAATAGGCGAGTTGCATGAAGCGGTCGACGGTTTAGAAACTCTTTTTTATCACATAAAAGATGCGAACAAGATTAAGGAAATAGATAGTATATGATTTTTTCATTGGAAGCATTATATGCCTTGTATATGATTACAAATGATGGCTATAGCGAAGACCTTTTTCTGTTACCTTTACCTGGAAGAGCAGAAGAAGAAAAACTAGAACAGTTACAACAAGTTTTAGAGAAGGGGTATGAGGACCTTAAATCTATGGACTTGATAGATGAGAGTAATGAACCGACGACAGCTTGTATGGCAAGAGGTCTGTATCTTGAGCAATATCAAAAAGCTATATCCCATTGTGAAGTGGATCAACGCTATTATTGCGCTCAGCTGGTGGACTCTAATTCTTGGTATCATATTGTCATTGAGAAAGTCGATGACAATGCTTTTACACTTAAGCGAATCCATAGTTTACAATTTCTTGGGATGACGATTCAACTTCATGATTTTTTGAGTGGTCAACATCCCGTAAGGGATACCAATCCATTGGCTTCATCTTGGGAATCGTACTCACATGAACGATTGTTGATTTACTATAGAGAAAAACCTGCGCTGAATGTGCTAACATATTCTGCTAGGAAAAGGTCCACGGCTTATCTCTATTTAGAAGCTCCTTCAGGTATCTATCAATATGATATGATGAAGCAACAAATTCGTTCTTTAAATACAGAAGAAATGAAAAAAGAAATCATCAAGCAGTTGAAAGTGAGGGTAAAACCATGCCAAAGATTAGTATTTCCTTGACAGAGCAAGAGGAACTCTTGTTAGCAGCGCGTGAGTTAGTTACGAGCACTAGCAATTTGACAAGTCAGCTACAGGGAGTGATTGAAAAAATACCTGCTGTCTGTAAAGAAGGTTCTCTTCAGTCACGATTAGATGAATTACAATTAAGTCGATTTACAGCAAAAGCCCAAACCTTTCAATCCTTGACAGAACTCCTTTATAATCATATCCAGACGACTTATCGAGCTACGATAGATACGGACAAACTCCTAGCGGCTGATATTGTTAATGCTGCCTTGGTAAATAAAGAACTTGATGCTGAGACTCGTAGAGCACTGGAGCAAGATCCACAAAAGGCTTTTGAGTTGACGCGTGATAATATCAAGGAAACTCAGTCCAAACCGGATTACAAGGGTCCAAAGTCAGAAGATGCCATCCTATACAGTGGACGTACCAATGAAGGAGGGGCTTGATGACAGAGTATTACACGAATAAAAGCGACTTTGAAAATGGCAAGAATTTAGGCTTTTTGGAGAACAATGTTCAACAAGTTGTTGACTTGCTCAATGATATTTCTAAAGCCGCAACCATTGTCCAAGAAAATGATCTATCAGCCCTTTATATTGCCCAAGGTGGTGCTACACTAGGCAAAGATATGCCAGAAAATGACTTTACGGAGGCTGAACACAAGGTTCTTAAAATTATGGACGCTTTGAAGGATATTCACCGCGAAGTCGTTCAAAATATTGAGAATAAATATATTAGCGGACTTGAAGATGCTATGGAGTCTCTCAATAAGGTCAATGAAGGAAAGAATCAATACAAGTCAGACCACCTGACCTATCAGGAAAAAACGACCACTTATATAAATAATGGGATGGCAGGACAGGTACAGACTACTACAACACAAACCAAACATTTTACCCTATCTGATATTTTAAATAGTGATAAAAGTCCGATTCCAGCTGCAGCAGCTAAATACAGCGAAAAGTTGAGAGTTGCCAAGGAGCGTTTAAAAGAGCTTGAAAAATCAGACAAAGAAACGTATGATAAAATCAAGGATGTGACTGAACGGGAGCTGGTAGAAACCTTCTACCCGACCGAAATGGGTGAGTATAAGCGCCTTAAGTCTACCTGGTCTAAGGACAATGAACAGTGGCTGGGCTGGGTAGATACTGGTATCAAGGTGGTGGGTACAGTTGCCTTGATCGTCGGCACGGTTGCCTCAGGTGGTCTCTTAGCTCCTGCGAGCTTAGCTATAGGCACGACTCTTTTAGGGGGCGAAGCTGCCTATCGAGCGATTTCAGGAGAGACCATTACAGGTGAGGTTCTGTCAACAGAGCAGAGATTGTGGGCCGGTGCAGAGGCAGTTACGACTCTAGCATCAGGTGGTATCGGTACCTATATGAAGGGTGCCAACCTGACAGAGCGCACTGTCTCGCAAGGCTTGCTAAATGCGGATAAGGCTGCTCGTTATGGAGCCAATGCCTACGATGTCGCCCAGTTTGGTCATGACTTCAATGAAGATCCGAAAATGGCGCTGACCAACCTTGCGACTAGTCAGCTAGTTGGTCGTACCATTGGTCACCTTGGAAACAAATACAAAGCTTTCCGAGCAAGTAAAACTGGCAATGTCGATATCCGTAGTGGTGAAGCGACTGGCTTTAAAACCAACCTCAAAGATCGAGTCCGCACAGCTTGGACGGATATCAAGACTAAGACAGGTGATGTCAAGGTTCAAGTAGGAGAAGGTTTTGATAACTTCAAGAACCGTGTTTCCAATGTGAAGAATCGAGCCATGGCTTCAGGGGCAGAGAAGGTATCTGAAAAACTTGAGAATCTCAATGCAGAGTTGGGAGTTCGAAAACAGAACTTCCAGCGAAATCTGGCAGCCATGCAAGGACAACGAGAACTGGAGTTTCAATTATCAGGAGAAACTCCTGGAATTGGTGTGACCGCCAACTATTCAGAAAGACTGGAGAACCTGACCAAAAAGATTCAGCAATTTTCTGTCGAACACAGACAAAAGATTCAGAACTTTGAAGGAAGAGGTGGGGGAAAGAATACTTCAAAACAATTGTTAAATCAAGAAGGTCTTTTTGATAATCCTGATCTTGAAAAGAGATATCAAAAATATGTACAAGGTAAACAAAAATTGGGGCTTGAACCTGAAAAAATTCGGGATCGTTTGGATTGGAAAGAGGCAAGCGATTATTATACTCAAAATTCTCCTCTTGCTCGAGGAAACAGATTTAATAAGACAGTTAAGGAAAGCGATTTGTATCAATATCATGAGTTGAATTTAGAGAGCGGAAAACGTCTAGATTCTTATGATCCTGATTTTGGGGAAATCATATCTCGTAAAGCTACAGATTTAGATAAGATTCAAGAGAAGACATTTAGAGGGTATTTAGAAGAAATTCACAAAAAATATTTTGTTGGTGAAACTATTCGTTCAAATGCATATCCAGAGCTGGATGGCCTGAAGTTAAAAGGTAAATATATATTGGAAGTTCCCGCGAGTAATAGATTTTTGCCAGATATTGAGAGATATAAAAATATTGCGAGAGAGTACGATGTTGAATTAAGATTTACGGAGGAATAGAATGGTATTGAATCCAAAAGTTGAAAAAAAGCTTTTGAAAGGAAATTAATTTTGTAGAAAGATATGAAAATATTTCTAAAAAAATACAGTAGAGAAAGAACTCCAAAGGGAGAGGAGTTAGACTATTTTGATGGCGATTTTCTGATGGAGATTGTGGAATTATTAGGCTATAAAGTTCATTATGATAAACGAGAACATTTTTTCTATATTGATTTGGAATCAATCGAAGAATTTCGATTTGGTTTCCATTTTGCTCTTGAGTTTGGTCGATTAGAATTAATTTGGGTTGTTTATGAAGGAGAGGAAGTGCTTCTTGGTTCTCCTTGGACTAGATATGCTAGGTTGATGATTGCGCGTGATTATATTATAAAACAGCCAGTTATTTCCGACTACGTTGATTTTCGGGATGTCATGAAAATCGCTTTTGAAATGTATGAGGACTTTAAGCAAGCATTTTTGAAGATTTCTGGAGAGGAATAAAATAAAAATTACAATTGACTCTAAGTTTATTTTTAAAATGTGATAGCCTAGTGTTATCACATTTTCATTGTTCTTCTATTTCTCCACTAACGATGATATAGGTTACACTTCAGAGGCGGATTTTGATATCTAGATCGTCGGCACAGTTGCCTCAGGTGGTCTCTTAGCCCCTGCGAGCTTAGCTATAGGCACGACTCTTTTAGGGGACGAAGCTGCCTATCGAGCGATTTCAGGAGAGACCATTACAGGTGAGGTTCTGTCAACAGAGCAGAGATTGTGGGCCGGTGCAGAGGCAGTTACGACTCTAGCATCAGGTGGTATCGGTACCTATATGAAGGGTGCCAACTGACAGAGCGCACTGTCTCGCAAGGCTTGCTAAATGCGGATAAGGCTGCTCGTTATGGAGCCAATGCCTACGATGTCGCCCAGTTTGGTCATGACTTCAATGAAGATCCGAAAATGGCGCTGACCAACCTTGCGACTAGTCAGCTAGTTGGTCGTACCATTGGTCACCTTGGAAACAAATACAAAGCTTTCCGAGCAAGTAAAACTGGCAATGTCGATATCCGTAGTGGTGAAGCGACTGGCTTTAAAACCAACCTCAAAGATCGAGTCCGCACAGCTTGGACGGATATCAAGACTAAGACAGGTGATGTCAAGGTTCAAGTAGGAGAAGGTTTTGATAACTTCAAGAACCGTGTTTCCAATGTGAAGAATCGAGCCATGGCTTCAGGGGCAGAGAAGGTATCTGAAAAACTCGAGAATCTCAATGCAGAGTTGGGAGTTCGAAAGCAAAATTTCCAGCGAAATCTAGCAGCCATGCAAGGACACCGAGAACTAGAGTTTCAATTATCAGGAGAAACTCCTGGAATTGGGGTGACCGCCAACTATTCAGAAAAACTGGAGAACCTGACTAAAAAGATTCAGCAATTTTCTGTCGAACACAGACAAAAGATTCAGAACTTTGAAGGAAGAGGTGGGGAAGCAGGCAAGCATGCAAGTCCTGAGTTTTTAGATGGTAAATTTACTGATCCTGAGGTTCAAGCTCGTTACGAAAGATACTTAGAAAGAAAAGCAAAACAAGGGGCAGTTCCTATTAATAGGGATGCTTTTGATGATTCACCGGGAGCAATACTAAGGCGCACTCCAAATGACTGAAGATTTGATTGAAAATCGTAAACATGGAAAATTCCAAAATAAGGGTAAATGGATCAATGAATCTATCGTGGATTATTGTAACGAAAGGCTAGGAAAATGAGTGTATTCGAAACAGAACAAATTGATACAATGGGGATTACGAATGGGAATCTGGAGTTATTGATTATAGATACCTGTGATTGAAAATATGAAGATGAACATTTTGATTTGCTCGAAGACAAACTCAATCATTATCTTCTTTACCTTGATAGTAAGCAGTATGTTCAAAAGTATGGAGACAACTTTAATGAAATGATCATTTCAATCCATTTTATGTATGATTTAGTTGAGAATGCGGTGAAGTATTTAAATGTCGTAGCACAACAACTAGCTGAAGCTAGATATAGCTTACATATTCACCATCCCGCTCTTTGTTAGAAGTTACGGAGCCTTTAGTAGAGTTTGATAGTTAATATATAAAGCAAGACCGTGAAAACGGTCTTTTGTGGTATAATTATGATTAAACTAAGGTTTAGAGGTGAAAAATGATTCCGATAAAAAAAGAGCAATTCTAAACAAGTATATGAATTTTGTCGTGATATTTATGAGAAATTACCAGAAAAAGACGAATTAGATATGTTAATTTTTTAAGAATTTTTGGATCTCACAATGGATTGAAAGACTATTTTACACAACAAGATAGAGCCTTTCTAAAACTTATGATGGCGGACTACTCTACCTTACTAAACGTAAAGGAAAAAAAATAGATAGCTCATCTGATGTTGAATGGGTTTTTAAAATACATGTGGAGAAATTTTTCTGATTTGGTTAATCAAATTTATAGTCATTTAAAAAAACGATTTTATAGAAAAAGTGTGATGAGGAAATTAAGCAGTTAAAAATAGGGCATATTAGAGGAGTAAGTACTAGTATTAATCTGAAAAGAATATTATCATATGAGACTGATGATAATCTAGATAAAATCCGAAAAAAAGAAAAAAATTTGACTGATAATATACGGATTATTGTTGATAGAACAAAGAATACAAGAGAATTTATCGACTTGATTAAGAAGAATTTAAAATCTGAATTCTTAAAGGACTTTGAAGATATATTTCCGGATAAAATGGATACTTTGGTTGAAATGATGAGCTCAAAAAAATCGTTTAATGATTTAGTGCAAAGTTACAAGTTTGATGGAATTCATACTAAAAAAATCTCATACAGTATTGAAGGATTATGTTGTTGAACGATACAAAGAAAAGTTGGAATCCTATTATAATAAAATAGACAAAAAAAGAGTTAGTTCGCATAACTAGTGTCACAGTTTGTCCATATTGTAATAGAAATTTTTATTAATGTAACCGAGGAGGCTAATACAAGTCAGTTAGACCATTTTTTTCCCTAAGAATGAATATCCTCTATTCGCTTTTATGTTTTTTTACAATCTGATTCCTTCTTGTTATGGTTGCAATAATAAAAAAAGAGTACGAGTAAATTTTTATATCTCTCCCTATGATGAAAGTATAACTGATATTGATGAATTGTTGAAATTTTTCTTTGAATATAAAGTCTGCAGATTTTATTAATAATTCAGAAAGTATTGATATTATAATCAAGGATGACATATCGGAAGAGGAGTTAAAAACAATTAGAAAGCAAGGATAAATTAAGTGTTAGACAGAAATTATTGAAAGACAAATATGTGATTGATACAAGAAGTTTATACAAACTACATGCGGATATAGTTCAAGAGTTGCTATGGAAACATGAAATTTATAATAAAGATTATAAATCAGGTTTATGTCAAATATTTGCGGATTCAGGTAAATATTTTTTTCAGACTCTGAAATAGATAGAATGATAGTTGGTTATTATACAGACAAAGAAAATTATGGGAAAAAGACCACTTTCAAAAAAATGGTTACAGATATTAGCAAAAGAAATTGGACTAGTAGGAGAAGAAGGATGAAATTAATTGCTTTGGTGATTAAACAGTATGATGAGCTTTTTTAAAGAACAGATTTTTTTAATTTTTTTCAGATGAATATAAAGTAAATTTTTAATTTTGAAACGAATGAATTAAAAATTGATAAAAAAATTCAGACTATATTGAAAAATTTTTTTATGGAGAGTCTATTTATAATATTTCGCCAATAGTTGGGATAAATGGGATTGGGAAAACAACAGTTTTAAACATAATTAGTGGCTACTCACCAGGTAAACGCGAGCAAGACTCTGATAATCAATATTTCTTCCTTTTTGAAATAGGAAAACAGGAAGACCGAGTAAGATTTAAGCTTTCTTACAATAATTTATCTGTTGCTAATTTACCGGCATATCGTGAACGTACTTTTTACAGGAATCAAGATGGAAGTTTTGATTGTGATCCAGAAGGTTATGATGTGACTCGAAATATATTATACGTTAATCTGCCAAGTAAAGGCAAAGGAGGAGTTATTGAATCTCGGACAACGTTGAATCAAGAAGGATTGGCAATGTTTATACATTCATATCTGTGGTTGAGCGATCGTAAAATTATTAGTTCAGTTTTTATCTTGTTCATTAGATATTAGTCCTTATGGTTTAAAAAGATTATAGTAACTCAATTCCGATAGGGATAAAAGCCATAGGATTTTTAATATATAAGTCCATACATAATATTTTTTTATGAAGAAGATGAATTTATAAAGAAACTATTATCTGAATCTTTACTGTCTAAATGTGAAAAAAATATTTAAAGGAAGATGTTTCTGATTATGAGAATTATGGATTTAATTTACTTTTAGAGATAGTAAAAAGAATTAGACAAAAATGAAGTAAAGGCTGAAACAAGGAAAAATCAGAAAAGAGTATGTTGAATCAATAATTAGCATAGTTAAAGTTTTTTTAGAAAATTTCGATACGTATCAACTAAAATTGAAGATGATAGTGAATACATTTTTGTTAAAATATTCCAACAATAATAGAAGATTATTTGAAGACCTTAATGACAGACTACTTCAGTATACAAAATTGAAAGGATTAATGCGTGATTTATGTTATGATTTAAATAAAAGCTTTAATAATTATAATTTGATAAAAGAGACTCCTAATTATCATATGTCAACTGGGGAAGGGAACTTAATTGAAATATTTTCACAACTTTATACGTATCTATCTATGCATGAAGAAAGTTCCGAGGATATTATACTGCTAGTTGATGAATTAGAATCGGGAATGCACTTAGAATGGTCTAGGAGATTAATTAAAATTCTCATTGATAATCTTTCTGAAATATTGGAAGACGAGGGAAAGGGTAGGAAGATTCAACTCATCTTCACAACTCATTCTCCTTACATGCTTTCGGATATTAAACCAGGAAATGTGATTATGATTGAAAAGAATCAAGAAACGGGATATTCAGAAGGAAAAGTTTTACAAAAATACTTTCGCTAAAAAAATATACAAGAAATCATGAAGGAAAAATTTGATTGATAATATTTATGGTGATTTTGCCTTTAGCGAAGATTAATTCTATGATTGAAAGACTTAATGAAAAAGAGGAGCAGGAAGGAAATGAAGAAGAACTATTAAAAAGAAATTCATTTAATCAGCGAGCCTATTCTTCGTAATAAATTATTAGAGATGTATGATAAGAAATACAATACCTCAGAATTTAGTATTGAAAAGCAACTACAGAAGTTGAATCTGAATGAGGAACAACGCCAGCAGGTCAGAGCAATGATTAAAGCAAATATAAGTAATGCCGATGCGGATAAATAAGTTTGTAAATAAATAGTTTGAATTATCAATACAATCATTTGAAAATGAACAATAGAAAGTAATAATATGAAACACAGAATCGCGATTTTATCTGATATACACGGGAATACCACAGCCTTGAAGGCAGTTCTGTCAGATGCTAAAAGACAGGAAGCGACAGAATATTGGCTTCTAGGGGATATTTTTCTCCCTGGTCCTGGGGAAAATGATTTGCTAGCCTTGCTAAAAGACCTTCCTATCACAGCGACTGTCCGTGGAAACTGGGATGATTGTGTCTTGGAGGCCTTAGATGGGCAATATGGTTTGGAAGATCTACAGGAAGTCCAGCTCTTGCGTATGACGCAGTATTTGATGGAGCGAATGGATCCCGATCAGATCGCTTGGTTGCGGAGTCTGCCAATGGTTGCGAAGAAAGAAATTGATGGCCTGCGTTTTTCGCTCTCGCATAACTTGCCTGACAAGAATTATGGGAGTGACTTATTAGTTGACAATGATACGGACAACTTTGACCAGCTACTTGATGAGGAGACAGATGTGGCAGTCTATGGTCATGTCCACAAGCAGTTGCTTCGTTACGGCAGTCAAGGACAACAAATCATCAATCCAGGTACGATAGGCATGCCCTATTTTGATTGGGAGGCGTTAAAAAATCACCGTGCCCAGTATGCTGTGATAGAAGTTGAAGATGGGGAATTGGTCAATATCCTATTTCGTAAAGTCGCTTATGATTATGAGGCTGAGTTAGAATTAGCCAAGTCCAAGGAGCTTCCCTTTATCGAAATGTATGAAGAACTGCGCCGAGAAGACAACTATCAGGGGCACAATTTGGAACTTTTGGCTAGTTTAATCGAAAAGCATGGGTATGTAGAGGATGTGAAAGGTTTTTTGGAGACTATAAAGTCAGAATATAAGATAGACTAGTTTCTTTAAGCCGCTGAAAATAGTTGGAACTGGGTGAGGGGAGTCCCTGATTTAAATGATATGCTTCATTCGGTTGCTTATTCTTGTTCCAGTTTGTTTCTATGAAAAATATCTGCAAGCTCTTTCAAAATATGGTAGAATGGAAGCAGTAGAATTAGAAAAGGAAATCGATTATGAAATTTCTTGAATTAAATAAAAAACGTCATGCGACCAAGCATTTCACTGATAAGCCAGTTGATCCAAAAGATGTACGTACGGCTATCGAAATCGCAACCTTGGCTCCAAGTGCCCACAATAGCCAGCCATGGAAATTTGTAGTGGTTCGTGAGAAAAATGCTGAATTGGCAAAATTGGCCTATGGTTCCAACTTTGAGCAGGTATCATCAGCACCTGTAACCATTGCCCTGTTTACAGATACAGACCTGGCCAAACGTGCTCGCAAGATTGCCCGTGTTGGTGGTGCAAAGAATTTCTCAGAAGAGCAACTTCAATACTACATGAAAAATTTGCCTGCCGAATTTGCGCGTTACAATGAGCAGCAGGTCAGTGACTACCTGGCTCTCAATGCTGGTTTGGTTGCCATGAACTTGGTTCTCGCTTTGACAGACCAAGGGATTGGTTCTAACATTATTCTTGGATTTGACAAATCAAAAGTCAACGAAATTTTGGAAATTGAAGACCGCTTCCGTCCAGAACTCTTGATTACAGTGGGTTACACAGATGAAAAATTGGAACCAAGCTACCGCTTGCCAGTAGATGAAATCATCGAGAAAAGATAGAAAGAAGAAAAAATGACAGCAATTGATTTTACAGCAGAAGTAGAAAAACGAAAAGAAGACCTCTTGGCTGACTTGTTTAGTCTTTTGGAAATCAACTCTGAACGTGACGACAGCAAGGCGGACGCTCAGCATCCATTTGGGCCTGGTCCGGTAAAAGCCTTGGAGAAATTCCTTGAAATCGCAGACCGCGATGGCTACCCAACTAAGAATGTCGACAACTATGCAGGACATTTTGAGTTTGGTGATGGAGAAGAAGTTCTCGGAATCTTTGCCCATATGGACGTAGTGCCTGCTGGTAGCGGTTGGGACACAGATCCATATACACCAACTATCAAAGATGGCCGCCTATACGCGCGTGGAGCTTCAGATGACAAAGGACCCACAACAGCTTGTTACTATGGTTTGGAAATCATCAAAGAATTGGGCCTTCCAACTTCTAAGAAAGTTCGTTTCATCGTCGGAACAGACGAAGAATCAGGCTGGGCAGACATGGACTACTACTTTGAACATGTAGGACTTGCGAAACCAGACTTCGGTTTCTCTCCGGACGCTGAATTTCCAATCATCAATGGTGAAAAAGGAAACATTACAGAATACCTCCACTTTGCAGGTGAAAATACAGGTGCAGCCCGTCTTCACAGCTTCACAGGTGGATTGCGTGAAAATATGGTACCCGAATCAGCAACAGCAGTTGTTTCAGGTGATTTGACTGACTTGCAAGGGAAACTAGATGCCTTTGTTGCAGAGCACAAGCTTAGAGGAGAAATCCAAGAAGAAAACGGTCAGTACAAGGTGACTGTGATTGGTAAATCAGCCCATGGTGCTATGCCTGCTTCAGGTGTCAATGGTGCAACTTACCTTGCCCTCTTCCTCAGCCAGTTTGCCTTTGAAGGTCCTGCAAAAGATTATCTGGACATTGCTGGTAAGATTCTCTTGAATGACCACGAGGGTAAATCTCAAGGTTGCTCATGTGGATGAAAAAATGGGTGCCCTCTCCATGAATGCAGGTGTCTTCCGCTTTGATGAAGCAAGTGCTGACAATACCATTGCCCTCAACTTCCGTTATCCAAAAGGAACAAGCCCAGAGCAGATTAAGTCAATCCTAGAAAACTTGTCAGTTGCTTCTGTCAGCTTGTCAGAACACGGTCATACGCCTCATTATGTGCCGATGGAAGATCCACTTGTTCAAACCTTGTTGAATGTCTATGAAAAACAAACTGGACTTCAAGGTCATGAGCAAGTCATCGGTGGTGGAACCTTTGGTCGTTTGCTAGAACGTGGCGTTGCCTACGGTGCCATGTTCCCAGACTCTATTGACACTATGCACCAAGCCAATGAATTTATCGCCTTGGACGATCTCTTCCGAGCAGCAGCAATCTATGCTGAAGCTATCTATGAATTGATCAAATAAGCCTTTAGAAGTCTGAGACTTTATGCTTGGACTTCTTTTTGGAGGGAAACTAGATGTCTCAAATCGAAAAGATCAAACAAGCCATTATGGCAGATTCGCAAAATAAAAGCTATACAGAGCAGGGGATTGAGCCTCTCTTTGCAGCGCCAAAGACAGCACGTATCAATATCGTCGGTCAGGCGCCTGGTCTAAAGACTCAGGAGGCAGGTCTTTATTGGAAAGATAAAAGTGGTGACCGCTTGCGAGACTGGCTTGGCGTGGATGAAGATACCTTTTACAATTCAGGTTATTTCGCAGTTCTGCCCATGGATTTCTATTTTCCAGGACATGGAAAATCAGGCGACCTTCCACCCCGTAAAGGCTTTGCTGAAAAATGGCATCCCCAACTCTTGCAAGAATTACCCGATATCCAATTAACTCTTTTAATCGGGCAGTATGCCCAAGTCTACTATTTACATGAGAAAATTAGTGGCAAGGTAACAGAGCGGGTAAAACACTACAAAGACTATTTGCCAGAATATTTTCCTCTAGTTCACCCTTCTCCTCGTAATCAAATCTGGATGGCCAAAAATCCATGGTTTGAGGTAGAAGTGGTGCCAGATTTGAAAAAAAGAATTAAAACCATTTTAGAAGAAAAAGAATAAAAGAAATTTCCTTTGATGCATTTTACCTGCTCCATCAGAAAGAGTTCCTTTCAGTTTTAGATGTAAGAGAAGTGGAAGAGTTTGGAACTCTTCGTTTAGAGGAACTCATAACCAACCTCTCAGTCAATTGGCTGATACCTATGAAGAGTTGGACAAGAACCAGTTGCATTATGTCATTTGTAAATCTGGGGTGAGATCGGCGCGTGCTTGCCAATTCCTAGCTGAACAAGGTTATGAGGTCATCAATGTTCAAGGTGGAATGACAGCCTTTGAAGAACTTTAAACCTATATGGTGATAGATCCCTAACCTTCCCTTGCTCGGTTCCATCTGAGTGAGGGATTTTGTTTTTAGATAATTCTTATTTTTTTAAATATTGAAAACATTCAATGATTAATTTTTGGATACTTTTTTTCAAAGTTTTAATCATGGTATACTAGGTCAGTATTTTATAAATATGAAGGAGATTTTTATGGCTAAAAAAGGTGCCCTAACAGGTTTACTCTTGTTTGGAATATTTTTTGGTGCGGGAAACTTGATTTTTCCACCTTCTCTAGGTGCCCTATCTGGAGAACAGTTTCTTCCTGCCATCGCAGGTTTTGTATTTTCGGGTGTCGGGATTGCTGTCCTAACGCTCATCATCGGAACGCTAAACCCTAAAGGTTACATTCACGAGATTTCTAAGAAAATCTCACCTTGGTTTGCGACTCTTTATCTTGCAGTCCTCTATCTATCGATTGGTCCCTTCTTTGCCATTCCGCGTACAGCCACAACAGCTTATGAGGTCGGCATCAGCCCCCTCTTGTCTGAAGCAAATAAAGGTCTAGGATTGATTATCTTTACCGTGCTGTATTTTGCAGCAGCCTATCTGATTTCACTCAATCCATCAAAGATTTTGGACCGTATCGGACGAATCTTGACACCAGTCTTTGCTTTGTTGATCGTTATCTTGGTTTTGCTAGGTGCTTTCAAATATGGTGGAACAAATCCTCAAGTAGCTTCAGCAGCCTATCAATCTTCTGCTTTGGGACAGGTTTCCTAGAAGGGTATAATACATTGGATGCTCTTGCTTCAGTCGCCTTTAGTGTGATTGCTGTTCAAACCTTGAAACAACTTGGATTCTCCAGTAAGAAAGAGTACATTTCAACTATTTGGGTGGTTGGTATCGTTGTAGCTCTTGCCTTTAGCGCTCTTTATATCGGTTTAGGATTCCTTGGAAATCATTTCCCAGTACCAGCAGAAGCGATGAAGGGTGGAACACCAGGTGTTTATATCTTGTCACAAGCAACTCAGGAAATCTTTGGTTCAACAGCTCAACTCTTCCTTGCTGTCATGGTAACTGTAACCTGCTTCACAACGACAGTTGGCTTGATTGTGTCAACAGCAGAGTTCTTTAACGGTCGTTTCCCTCAAATCAGCTACAAGGTCTATGCCACTGCCTTTACCTTGATTGGGTTTGCAATTGCAAACCTCGGTCTTGATGCAATTATTAAGTATTCAGTTCCAGTACTGGTAATCTTGTACCCAATCACCATTACCATTGTGATGCTCGTGATTGTTAATAAGTTTGTGTCCCTATCAAAACCTGGCATGCAGTTAACAATGGGAGTAGTCACAGCAATTGCTCTTGCAAGCGTCCTTGGAAGTTCCTTTAAGATTGAATTTCTAGAAAATTTGGTTAATTCCCTTCCGTTGGCGGCCGCCTCTCTACCATGGCTAGTGCCAGCTATTATCGGAATCTTGCTTTCATTACTTCTACCAAACAAGCAAGAGAGTGATATTTTTGAGATGGAATAAAAAAATTCTTGGTCATCGACCAAGAATTTTTTGTATGAGCACGACTCATTAGTTGGTTTGTTCAGTATAACCAACTTCTTTAAGCTTTTTTTTCGAAGCAGCAAAGCTTACACGGTTTTCAATACCATAATATTCATTCGGCATTGCTTTTTTCAGTTCGTCAAGACTTGCGACAGACATGTCAACCTCGATGTTTTGGATAACTTTTTCATCTTGAATTTCAACCTTTTGTGTAACTCCTTTGACCCCTTCATAACCTTTATAAGTATCGTCAACAATTTCCTTAATACCTTCCGCGGTATTATTAAGTTTTTCAGGGTCAAGTACATTATGAACAGTTTGTTTTACAACGTCATCTCCCTTCACAGTATAAGTCAAGGTAGAGTGAATTCCAGGTTTGCTATTGTGGACAAATGTGTGGATTTCTGTCTCATCTTTCTTTTCAGATGATTGTTGACTGCTTTGTTTGGTCTCGCTTGACTGAGTTGTTTTGTCTTCTTTGGTATTGCTGCTAGCAGGTGTAGATGCTTGTTTGGAACATCCGAGTAGGAGGACAAGTGAAGCCACAAGGGCTAGTGATACTTTAAAGTATGATTTCATATTTTTTACTTTCCTTTCATAATCAAAGTATTTTGTATTATAACATGATTCTACTGCAAAATCAACTTGATCTACCCTCTCATCTGACTTGACATGACAACGAATAGAAACTAGTCTGGCGATTAAAGTTTTGTCTCTATCTGTTTCAAAGGTCTTTTATCGTATGGATTGAAAAGGGGGTAAAGTTTCAAATGAATTTTTTATGGAATCGGGAAGAGTCTATTGGACTCATCGGTTAGGGATATAGTAAAATACCCCAAGAGTTAGAGCTGTGTCTAACTTTTGGGGTGGTCCTACACTAGTCTATATGAAATTTTAGGGGATTAGTTCGTCTTTTCAGTGAATCCCATTTTCTCTAGTGCTTTTTTAGAGTTTGAGAAACTGACACGATTGCCGATACCAGAATATTCTTCAGGAAGTGCTTTTCTAAGTTCGCTAATGCTTGCAACTGAGAAATCAACTTCTAGATCTTGAACAACTTTTCCATCTTTGATTTCAATGGTTTGTTTAACACCTTTGAGTCCATTATAACCTTTGTACTTTTCTTCAATAAAACTCTTGACATCTTCTGGAGTTGCACCAAGGATTTCAGGATCTGCAACATTCTGAGCGGTTTGCTTGGTAACATTGTCGCCTTCTACAGTATAAACCAAGGTAGAAGTGATTCCAGGATTGCTTTTGTTGACAAAAGTATGTGTCTTGGCTGTTTCTTTCTTCTCAGAAGATTGTTCAGTGCTTTGTTTGCTCTCACTTGACTGAGCAGTTTTATCTTCCTTGGCACTGTTATTAGTAGGTGCTGATGCCTGTTTAGAGCATCCCATTAGAATGAGCAAAGCAGCAGCAAGGGCAAGTGAGGTTTTAAAGTAAGATTTCATATCCTTTACTTTCCTTTCATAATTAAAGTATTTGTATTATAACATGGATCCATAGTGAAATCAAATAGAAGGATAAGACCCTTTTCCAAAGGGATCCAGCTAGAAAAGTGATATAATGGTAGGAAGAGGTGAAGAAATGAATCAAACTGTAAACTATATCAAAGAATTAACCGCTATTGCATCTCCAACGGGCTTTACTCGTGAGATTGCAGACTACTAGTCCTTACTTTGGAAGAACTTGGTTACCAGCCTGTTCGCACAGCCAAGGGTGGTGTCAATGTAACAATCAAAGGTCAGAATGATGAACAACAGCGTTATGTGACTGCTCATGTGGACACACTCGGAGCCATTGTACGTGCTGTTAAATCTGACGGTCGTCTCAAATTGGATCGTATCGGTGGTTTTCCTTGGAACATGATTGAGGGAGAAAACTGTACTGTTCATGTGGCTAGTACAGCTCAAACGGTATCTGGAACTATCCTCATCCACCAGACATCTTGCCATGTCTACAAAGATGCAGGAACTGCAGAACGCACACAGGACAATATGGAAGTGCGTTTGGACGAAAAAGTGACCAATGAAAAAGAAACGCGTGCCTTGGGCATCGAGGTTGGAGACTTTATTAGTTTCGATCCGCGAACAGTTGTGACGGAAACTGGTTTTATCAAATCGCGTCATTTGGATGATAAGGTCAGCGCAGCTATTCTCCTCAATCTCCTTAAAATCTATAAGGAAGAAGGAGTTGAACTTCCTGTCACTACGCACTTTGCCTTTTCGGTCTTTGAAGAAGTGGGACATGGTGCTAACTCAGGTATCCCAAGTCAAGTTGTCGAATATCTAGCAGTAGATATGGGAGCAATGGGTGATGACCAACAGACAGATGAGTACACAGTATCTATCTGTGTCAAGGATGCTTCCCGGTCCTTATCACTATGACTTCCGTCAACATTTAGTAGCCTTAGCGAAAGAGCAAGATATTCCATTTAAGCTGGATATCTATCCATTTTACGGTTCGGATGCTTCGGCAGCTATGTCAGCAGGTGCAGAGGTCAAGCACGCCCTCCTTGGAGCGGGTATCGAGTCCAGTCACTCTTATGAGCGTACCCACATCGATTCAGTAGTGGCGACTGAGCGTATGGTTGATGCCTATCTCAAGAGCGCGTTGGTAGACTAATATGTGCTTAATCTGTCAGAGAATTGAATGGATCAAAGCAGGAGAAAATCCCTACTTTGTAAAAGAACTAGAAACAGGTTATGTGGTCATTGGAGACCACCAATACTTTAAGGGCTATACCTTATTTTTAGCAAAAGAGCATGTTACAGAACTCCACCAAATGGAGAATCCTGTAAAACTTCGTTTTTTAGAGGAAATGAGTTTGGTTCAAGAAGCAGTCGCCAAAGCATTTAAGGCTGAAAAGATGAATATTGAACTGCTAGGAAATGGAGATGCCCACGCTCATTGGCACCTGTTTCCGAGGCGGACAGGTGATATGAAAGGTTACGGACTTAATGGCCGTGGCCCAGTATGGTGGGTGCCCTGGGAAGAAATGGCAGCAGAAGATTGCCAAGTACAATCACCAGAGCTGGAAGAGATGATTAAAACCTTATCTGATGAATTGGAGAAACATTTAGCCTAAGAGAAAGGAAGAAAGAAGTGAAAAAAAGATATGTCATTTTATCGGGTTTACTAGCATTGACCCTTGCAGCTTGTTCTCAAGAAAAACCTAAAAATGAAGAAAATACTCAAAAAACAGAACAAACTAGTCAACCTGAAGGAACTGTAGGGAGCAAATCTCAATCTTCTAGTCAGAAAAAGGCACAAGTTGTGAATAAGGGAGACTACTATAGTATTCAAGGGAAATACGATGAAATCGTCGTAGCTAATAAGCACTATCCTTTGTCAAAAGACTATAATCCAGGAGAAAATCCAACAGCAAAAGCGGAGTTACTCAAGCTAATCGCAGCCATGCAGGCCGAGGGCTACCCAATCAGTGACCACTACAGTGGCTTTAGAAGTTATGAAACACAAACCAAACTTTATCAAGACTATGTGAATCAAGACGGTAAGGAAGCTGCAGATCGCTACTCAGCTCGCCCTGGTTACAGTGAACACCAGACAGGTCTGGCTTTTGATTTGATTGGGACTAACGGAGAATTAGTTACAGAGGAGAAGGCGGCTCAGTGGCTCTTAGATCATGCAGCTGACTATGGCTTTGTCGTTCGCTATCTCAAAGGCAAGGAAAAAGAGACTGGCTACATGGCAGAAGAATGGCACCTTCGTTATGTCGGAAAAGAAGCCAAAGAGATTGCTGCAAGTGGTCTCAGTTTGGAAGAGTACTATGGCTTTGAAGGCGGAGATTACGTCGATTAAAAACGAAAGTTTTCTCTTGCATTTTTAGATAAATAGTGTATAATGGAAAGGTATGTGTAAAGCATACTTGTGGGAGGTAAAAATCTCTAATTACCGCCAAAACCACAAAGGAGGATTTAAAAATGGCTAAAAAAGTCGAAAAACTTGTAAAATTGCAAATCCCTGCTGGTAAAGCTACACCAGCTCCACCAGTTGGACCTGCTCTTGGTCAAGCTGGTATCAACATCATGGGATTCACAAAAGAGTTCAACGCTCGTACAGCTGACCAAGCTGGTATGATCATTCCAGTTGTTATCTCAGTATACGAAGACAAATCATTTACTTTCGTTACAAAAACGCCACCAGCTGCTGTTCTTTTGAAAAAAGCTGCAGGTGTTGAAAAAGGATCAGGTACACCTAACAAAACTAAAGTTGCTACAGTTACTCGTGCACAAGTACAAGAAATTGCAGAAACTAAGATGCCAGATTTGAACGCAGCAAACATTGAGTCTGCAATGCGTATGATCGAAGGTACTGCTCGTTCTATGGGATTCACTGTTGTTGACTAATCAATAACACAGTAGAAAATCTCACAGCAGTCTATTAGTTACTTTTCATACTAGGCAAGTGACTGAGGCTTGTACTTAGGTACAGCAAAGGAACTTAACGAAGTAGGAAAAGAAAAATAATAGACTGATAACCCGCAAGACTTCATCATTTCGAGAAGTGACGTGGGAGATGAAAATCGATTGAACCACTTACAAGGAGAATAGAAAATGGCTAAAAAAAGCAAACAACTTCGTGCTGCACTTGAGAAAATCGACAGCACAAAAGCATACAGCGTAGAAGAAGCTGTAGCACTTGCAAAAGAAACTAACTTTGCAAAATTCGATGCAACTGTAGAAGTTGCTTACAACTTGAACATTGACGTTAAAAAAGCTGACCAACAAATCCGTGGTGCAATGGTATTGCCAAACGGTACTGGTAAAACTTCACGTGTTCTTGTTTTTGCACGTGGTGCAAAAGCTGAAGAAGCAAAAGCTGCTGGTGCAGACTTTGTTGGTGAAGATGACCTTGTTGCGAAAATCAACGACGGTTGGTTGGACTTTGACGTAGTTATCGCTACACCTGACATGATGGCTCTTGTTGGACGTCTTGGACGTGTCCTTGGACCACGTAACTTGATGCCAAACCCTAAAACTGGTACTGTAACAATGGATGTTGCTAAAGCAGTTGAAGAGTCTAAGGGTGGTAAAATTACTTACCGTGCTGACCGTGCAGGTAACGTTCAAGCTATCATCGGTAAAGTATCATTTGAAGCTGAAATTGGTTGAAAACTTCAAAGCTTTCAACGAAACAATCCAAAAAGCAAAACCAGCTACAGCTAAAGGAACTTACGTAACAAACTTGACAATCACAACTACTCAAGGTGTTGGTATCAAGGTTGACGTAAACTCACTTTAATCAACAGATTTTTAAAAACGAGTACCAATGTGCTCGTTTTTTTTGATGATAAATTCATTCCAGGGGAAATAAGTCCATTAATAGCCTGATGGAGCAAGAGAATAGTGCTTTCTCCTTCTTCTTTCACAGAAAATATGGTATAATAGAGAGTAAAAAACTTTGAAAGAAAGAAAAAGATGAATTTAAAAGATTATATCGCAACGATTGAAAATTATCCCAAGGAAGGCATCACCTTCCGTGATATCAGCCCATTGATGGCAGATGGTAATGCTTATAGCTATGCTGTTCGTGAAATCGTTCAGTATGCAACGGACAAGAAAATCGACATGATCGTGGGACCAGAAGCCCGTGGATTTATTGTCGGTTGTCCCGTTGCCTTTGAGTTGGGGATTGGGATTTGCTCCTGTTCGTAAACCAGGGAAATTACCGCGTGAAGTGATTTCTGCTGACTATGAAAAAGAGTACGGTATTGATACCTTGACCATGCATGCTGATGCGATCAAGCCAGGTCAACGTGTTCTCATCGTAGATGATCTTTTGGCAACAGGTGGAACTGTCAAAGCTACGATTGAGATGATTGAAAGACTTGGTGGAGTTGTAGCAGGTTGTGCTTTCTTGATTGAACTTGATGAGCTTAAAGGCCGTGAAAAGATCGGAGATTACGATTACAAGGTACTTATGCATTATTAATGAAAAACAGTCCTTGGGGCTGTTTTCTCTTCATCTGCTATATAAACAAACTATAGCTAGTTAGAGAAAAACTATAATTGAAAACTATATCTTCTTGCAGTATAATAAAAGGACTAAGTGTTTGAGATTTGACTTCAAACACATTCAATTATTTCTAAAAAGAGTACAGTTAGGAGAAGGTTATGCCGATTAGAATTGATAAAAAATTGCCAGCTGTTGAGATTTTACGGACAGAGAATATCTTTGTCATGGATGATCAACGTGCGGCCCACCAAGATATCCGTCCCTTGAAAATTTTGATTTTAAACCTAATGCCCAAAAAAGTGGTCACAGAGACCCAGTTGTTACGGCATTTAGCAAATACTCCTTTGCAATTGGACATAGACTTTCTCTATATGGAGAGCCACCGTTCCAAGACGACTCGTGCAGAGCATATGGAGACTTTTTATAAAACTTTTCCTGAAGTCAAGGACGAGTATTTTGATGGGATGATTATCACAGGGGCTCCGATTGAGCATTTACCATTTGAGGAAGTGGACTATTGGGAGGAATTCAGTCAAGTGCTTGAGTGGTCCAAGACCCATGTCTATTCGACCCTTCATATCTGCTGGGGTGCCCAAGCAGGTCTTTATGCTCGCTATGGAGTTGATAAACACCAGATGGAGCAGAAATTGTCAGGCATTTACCCGCAGGATACCTTGAAAGAGGGCCATCTTCTCTTTCGTGGTTTTGATGATAGCTATGTAGCTCCCCATTCTCGTTATACAGAAATCTATAAGGAAGAGATATTAGGAAAAACCAATCTGGAAATCCTCTCTGAGGGAGAACAAGTCGGCGTTTCTATTTAGCCAGTCGGGATCTTCGTGAGATTTATAGTTTTGGTCATTTAGAATATGACCGTGATACTCTAGCAAAAGAGTATTTTCGTGATTGTGAGGCAGGACTTAATCCTCATATTCCAGAAAATTACTTCAAAAATGATGATGTGAATGAGACACCGTGTCTCTGTTGGTCTTCATCAGCTGCCCTCTTTTTCAGTAACTGGGTTAACTATGCTGTCTATCAGGAAACTCCTTTTGACTGGAAAAAGGTAGAGGACGATGCGGCTTCATTTGGATATTTATAAGAGGAATTATGACATATTTTGACGCTTTTAAATCAGGGAACTTGGTTTTACCAAGTGCCCTTCTCTTGCATTTCAAGGAACTCTTTCCTTCCAGTGATGATTTTCTCGTCTGGCAATTTTTCTATCTACAAAATACATCTGCTTTGGATGAGCTGTCGCCAAGCCAAATTGCAGAAACTATTGGAAAAGAACTTGCAGATGTCAACCAATCCATTTCAAACTTGACTGAAAATGGTTTGCTACAATATCGGACCATTGAACTAAATGGGGAGATTGAACTCATTTTTGATGCTAGTTTGGCTTTTGAACGCTTGGATAGCTTGCTAGACAACCAAACTCCAGATACAACTGCCCCCAACCCGCAGAATCAATTGAAGGATCTGGTTGAAACTTTTCAGCAAGAATTGGGACGCTTATTAACACCATTTGAAATCGAAGATCTTTCTAAGACTGTCAAAGAAGACGGAGTTAAGGCGGATTTGATCAAGGAAGCTCTCCGAGAGGCTGTTCTCAATGGCAAGCCAAACTGGAAATATATTCAGGCAATCCTACGAAACTGGCGCCATGAAGGTATTCAGTCTGTGGCTCAGGTAGAGGCCAAACGAGCAGAGCGAGAAGCCAACAATCCCAAACAAGTTCAAGCTTCGGCTGATTTCCTCGATGCCATGAATTTGTGGCAAGATTAGTCGCTTGAAAAATCTTGAAAATTAGAGTAAGATTTGCAAGCTCCCTATATTTATGATAAAATAAGTAGAAAATAAAATGAAAAAAGAGGTATGTGAAATGTCACGTAAACCATTTATCGCTGGTAACTGGAAAATGAACAAAAACCCAGAAGAAGCAAAAGCATTCGTTGAAGCTGTAGCATCAAAACTTCCTTCATCAGACCTTGTTGAAGCTGGTATCGCAGCTCCTGCACTTGACTTGACAACTGTTCTTGCTGCTGCTAAAGGTTCAAATCTTAAAGTTGCTGCTCAAAACTGCTACTTTGAAAATGCAGGTGCTTTCACAGGTGAAACTAGCCCACAAGTTTGAAAGAAATCGGTACTGACTATGTTGTGATCGGGCACTCAGAGCGTCGTGACTACTTCCACGAAACAGATGAAGACATCAACAAAAAAGCAAAAGCAATCTTTGCAAATGGTATGCTTCCAATCATCTGTTGTGGTGAGTCACTTGAAACTTACGAAGCTGGTAAAGCAGCTGAATTCGTAGGTGCTCAAGTATCTGCTGCTCTTGCAGGATTGACAGCTGAGCAAGTTGCTGCATCAGTTATCGCTTACGAGCCAATCTGGGCTATCGGTACTGGTAAATCAGCTTCACAAGACGATGCACAAAAAATGTGTAAAGTTGTTCGTGACGTTGTAGCAGCTGACTTTGGTCAAGAAGTAGCTGATAAAGTACGTGTTCAATACGGTGGTTCAGTTAAACCTGAAAACGTTGCAGAATACATGGCTTGTCCAGACGTTGACGGAGCTCTTGTTGGTGGTGCATCACTTGATCCAGAAAGCTTCTTGGCATTGCTTGACTTTGTAAAATAATCTAGGTTTTTCCAGACAGACAGTCAAAAGTACTAGGTGACTTTGACTGCCTGTCTTGTTTTTACTTGGAGTATTCTTGTGAAAGAGAAATTTTCTGGTCTAGGAAAATTCCTTAGGGAAGGAAAGGCGTGCGGATGCGCGCTCTTTTCTGTATCAAAAAGTTATGAAAGGAGGAGTCATGCTTTATATTTGGTATTATTTGAAAAAATATCCCAAGTGGTTATTCTTGGATTTCTTTGGCGCTATTTTCTTTGTTATCGTCAATCTTGGACTGCCAACTGTTCTGGCTCGGATGATTGATGAAGGTGTGAATAAAGGGAATGAACATCAATTGTATGTTTGGGCCGCTATTATGCTGGTGATTATCCTATGTGGAACCTTAGGGCGTGTAGTCTTGGCCTACGCAGCTAGTAAGCTGACGACCAATATGGTCAAGGATATGAGGGATGATCTCTATGCCAAATTACAAGAGTATTCCCATCATGAATATGAAAAGATAGGAGTATCTTCACTGGTTACTCGTATCACCAGTGATGCCTTTGTTCTCATGCAGTTTGCAGAACAGACCTTAAAACTGGGTGTCATTACTCCCATGATGATGTTGTCTAGTATTTTAATGATCTTTTTGACCAGCCCGTCATTAGCTTGGATAGTAGCTTTTGCAGTACCTTTCTTGGCTGTGGTGGTTATTTATGTGGCTGTCAAGACTCGCCCTTTGTCAGAAACAGCAGGCTACCTTAGACAAGATCAATCAATACGTTAGAGAAAATCTGATGGGACTCCGTGTCATTCGTGCCTTTGCCCGTGAGGAGTTTCAAGTGGAACGCTTTGCAGGGCAAAATGCGGTCTATGCAGCTAATTCCAATCGTCTGTTTAAACTAACTGGCTTGACAGAACCCTTGTTTGTTCAAATTATTATTGCTATGATTGTGGCTATTGTCTGGTTTGCTCTGGATCCTATCAAACAAGGTTCTCTTCAAATTGGGGACCTGGTAGCCTTTATCGAATATAGTTTCCACGCCCTCTTGTCCTTCCTTTTTTTATCTAGCCTCTTCACCATGTACCCTCGTACAGCTGTTTCGAGTGAACGCTTGAAAGAAGTCATGGATATGCCGATTTCTATTGATCCAAATGAAGGAGGTATCAGAGAAACTGAAACTCACGGCTATTTGGAATTTGAAAATGTCACCTTTGCTTATCCAGGGGAGACGGAAAATCCTGTTTTGCACAATATTTCGTTCTGTGCCAAACCGGGTGAAACCATTGCCTTTATCGGTTCGACCGGATCTGGTAAGTCCTCTCTTGTGCAATTGATTCCCCGTTTTTACGATGTTACCCTTGGGAAAATCAAAGTTGATGGTGTCGATGTGAGGGATTATCGACTTAAGTCTCTTCGTCAAAAGATTGGTTTTATTCCACAGAAGGCTTTACTCTTTACAGGAACCATCGCTGAGAATATTCGCTATGGGAAGGAAGATGCCAGTCACAAAGACCTACATCAGGCGGCAGATGTGGCGCAAGCTAAAGATTTTATTGAAAGTCGAGAAGAAGGATTTGCGACTCATCTAGCTGAAGGCGGAAGCAACCTTTCTGGGGGACAGAAACAGCGCCTTTCAATTGCCAGAGCGGTTATAAAGAATCCTGATATCTATATTTTTGATGATTCTTTCTCAGCCTTGGATTATCGCACAGATGCCATTCTACGCCGTCGTCTCAAGGAAGTCACTCAAAATGCAACAGTCTTAATCGTTGCTCAACGTGTCGGGACCATTATGGACGCGGACCAGATTATCGTTCTTGATAAGGGAGAAATCGTAGGTCGCGGTCGACATGAGGAATTGATGAAGACAAATGACATCTATCGTGAAATTGCTGAGTCGCAGTTGAAAAATGCATCTCTAACAGAAGAATAGGAGGAAACATGAAAACACAATCTAGTTTGGCTCGTTTGTGGAGCTATTTAAAAGCCTACCGTTTTTCTGTCTTTTTTGCAGTCTTTCTAAAAGTTTTAAGTGTGGTCATGAGTGTCTTGGAGCCTTTTGTCTTGGGGCTGGCCATTACGGAGTTGACAAAAAACATCTTAGATATGGCTAAGGGCCTTTCAGGTGCTGGTATCAATACTGGCTACATCGGAACTGTTTTAATCATTTATCTCTTTAGAGGTCTCTTGTATGAACTTGGTTCTTATTATTCCAACTATTTCATGACCAATGCGGTACAGTTCATGACCCAAGATCTGCGAAATGAAATGACTGAAAAGATCAATCGTATCCCTGTGTCTTTCTTTGACAAACACCAGTTTGGTGATTTATTGGGACGCTTTACCAGTGATGTTGAGACAGTTTCCAATGCCCTTCAGCAGTCTTTTCTTCAAATTGTAAATGCCCTTTTGACGATTGTCCTCGTCATGGGAATGGTATTATACTTAAACTTTCAGCTGGCTATAGTGGTGATTCTATCCATTCCAGTGACCTATTTTGGTGCAAGAAGTATCCTGAAACGTTCTCAGCCTTATTTTAAAGAGCAGGCGGCTATTTTAGGACGGATGAATGGCTACGTGCAGGAAAATCTCACAGGTTTTAATGTCTTGAAACTCTATGGTCGTGAGGAAACTTCTCATAAAGAATTTTCTGAGATTACGGACGACCTCCAACGTGTTGGCTTTAAAGCCAGCTTTATCTCTGGACTCATGATGCCAGCTCTCCATGCCGTATCAGACTTGACCTATCTGATCGTTGCAGTTCTTGGTGGTTTGCAGGTTATTGCGGGCCGTTTGACAGTGGGGAATATGCAGGCCTTTGTTCAGTATGTTTGGCAGGTCAGCCAGCCTATCCAAAACATCACTCAACTTGCGGGTCAAATGCAAAGTGCTAAGTCTTCGCTCGATCGTATCTTCGATATCTTGGATGAGACAGAGGAAGTCGAGGGAGAAGAACTCGAAATCCTTGAACCTTTAACGGGTCAGGTAACTTTTAAGCAAGTTGATTTCCAGTATGTCGAAAACAAACCATTGATTCGAAACTTTAATCTAGAAGTTCAACCAGGAGAGATGGTAGCGATTGTAGGTCCGACTGGAGCTGGTAAAACAACCCTGATTAATCTACTCATGCGTTTTTACGATGTTACAGCAGGTGCAATCTTGGTTGACGGCCAGGATATCCGTCAGTTGTCACGACAAGACTACCGCCGTCAGTTTGGGATGGTCTTGCAGGATGCTTGGCTCTATGAAGGGACTATCAAAGAAAACCTACGTTTTGGAAATCTCGACGCCAGTGATGAGGAAATAATAGAAGCCGCCAAAGCAGCAAATGTAGACCACTTTATTCGAACTCTTCCTGGTGGTTACAACATGGAGATGAACCAAGAGTCCAGCAATATTTCCCTCGGGCAAAAACAACTCTTGACTATCGCGCGTGCTCTCCTAGCCAATCCTAAAATTCTCATTCTGGATGAAGCAACTTCCTCTGTTGACACCCGTTTGGAACTCTTGATTCAAAAAGCCATGAAACGGTTGATGAAGGGAAGAACCAGCTTTGTCATCGCCCACCGTCTTTCGACCATTCAAGAAGCAGATAAGATTCTCGTTCTTAAAGATGGACAGATTATTGAGCAGGGAAATCATGAAAGCTTGCTCCAAGAAAAAGGCTTCTATTACGACCTTTATCAAAGTCAATTTTCGAGTAAATCCGATCAAGTCAGCTAATAAATAAGGCTAGATTTTTCTTAAATTATCAGTCTATTGCAACTTTTCTCAGATAGTACACTTTCCTTGCTATCGTTTTATGATAGTAGTATACTTATACTATAACCACTAATAAGAAGGTTATAAAAAATGAAAAGAGGTAAGAAATATGGTTGAATTGAAAAAAGAAGCAGTAAAAGACGTAACAACATTATCTAAAGCAGCGCCAGTAGCATTGGCAAAAACAAAGGAAGTATTGAACCAAGCAGTAGCGGACTTGTATGTGGCTCACATCGCCCTTCACCAAGTTCACTGGTATATGCGTGGTCGTGGCTTCCTCGTATGGCATCCAAAAATGGATGAATACATGGACAGCCTTGATGGCTATCTTGACGAAATCAGCGAACGTTTGATCACCCTTGGTGGCAAACCTTACTCAACTTTGACAGAATTCCTTCAACACAGTGAAATCGAAGAAGAAGAAGGAGAATTCCGTAACGTTGAAGAAAGCTTGGAACGTGTTCTAGCGATTTATCGCTACCTCATCGCTCTTTTCCAAAAAGCTTTGGATGTAACTGACGAAGAAGGCGATGATGTTACAAACGATATCTTTGTTGGGGCTAAGGCTGAACTTGAGAAAACAGTCTGGATGCTTACAGCAGAACTTGGACAAGCTCCTGGTTTGTAAGATATAGTTGCTACCCCTTTTATCATGAGGTGCTTGATAAGTGCCCATGATCAATCATCTTTTAAAAGTCATGTAACTGTAAAAAGTTGCATGATTTTTTTGTTTGCTGGACTTAGGACACATTGTCAAAAGTAGGATTTTACGGTATAATAGTTGCTGTTCAATAACATATGAATTTTAAAGAATAATTGTTAGTTTAAGGAGGACTTATGAACAACTTACCAAATTGCCCAAAATGTAATTCAGAATATGTCTACGAAGACGGAAGTCTCTTGGTTTGTCCAGAGTGTGCCTATGAATGGAACCCTGCAGAAGTTGCAGAAGTAGAAGAAGGCGTTGTTGCTATCGATGCCAATGGAAATAAATTGGCTGACGGCGATACTGTAACTCTTATCAAGGACTTGAAAGTAAAAGGTGCGCCAAAGGATTTGAAACAAGGAACTCGCGTTAAAAATATCCGTATCGTAGAAGGTGACCACAACATCGACTGTAAGATTGATGGTTTTGGAGCTATGAAACTCAAATCAGAATTTGTTAAGAAAATCTAGCCATGAAACTGAATTATAAATTTATCTTTTATAGTCGTGTGCTCTTGTTTTTAGCGGCATTTACAGGAGTTTATTTGGAGATTACCAAGCACGGTGGTTTTGGTATGCTCCTTTACTACACAGTATTGTCCAATCTTTGGTAACGATTTTCACTGGCTATCTACTCCGTGTGATGAGTCGTTCAGGTGAAAATTGGCAAAGTCCAACCCTACTTCGTCTCAAGGGTGGCATTACCATGAGTATCATGATTACTTGTGTAATTTATCATTTTATGCTTGCTCCGATAGCGACAGACTTTTACCGTGTGGAGAATTTCCTTTGCCACTATATCGTTCCACTCTGGTTTTTAGCCGACACCCTCTTCTTTGATAAACGGGGTCAATACAAAATCTGGGATCCAGTCTTGTGGACCATCTTGCCCTTGGTTTATATGATTTTTGCCTTGTTTAACGGCCTGGTCTTAAAACTCAATATTCCGAATTCCAAGGACAATCCCTTCCCTTATTTCTTCTTAAATGTGGCTAAGGGTTGGGACGTGGTCATAAAATGGTGTTTGATCATTTTTGTAGCCTATATGGTTGCAGGCTTTATCTTCTATCTGATCAAACAAATCAAGCGAAAATAGTCTTCCTATTAGGAAAGTTAGAACGGAGTCTCTAGTTCAAACAGGCTCCTTCTTTTCTTGCCATCTTCCTTTTAAAAGGATCAACAGTGAGAAATATATAGAAAGAAAATTCATGAAACAATATTTAGAACGGGCTAGTATCTTGGCCCTCTCCCTCGTTTTGATTACCTCCTTTTCCATATCAAGTGCTCTGCCAGCCATGTTTGACTACTATCAAGGCTATCCCAAAGAACAAATTGAGCTTCTCGTTAGCCTTCCTTCTTTTGGAATCATGATCATGCTGGTCTTAAATGGGGTTTTGGAGCGTTTGTTTCCTGAGCGCCTTCAGATTAGTCTAGGGCTTCTCATCCTCTCTATCGGTGGAACAGCTCCCTTCTGGTATCAGGATTATAACTTTGTCTTTGCGATGCGAATTTTATTTGGCTTGGGCGTTGGAATGATCAATGCCAAGGCCATTTCCATCATCAGTGAACGCTATCATGGAAAGACACGGATTCAGATGCTGGGGCTCCGCGGATCAGCAGAAGTTGTCGGGGCGTCGATTTGACTCTAGTGGTTGGTCAACTCTTATCCCTGGGATGGACAGTGACCTTCTTGGCTTATAGCGCTGGATTTTTAGTTTTGATCCTTTATTTGCTCTTTGTCCCTTATGGGAAAGAAAAAAAAGAAGTCAAGAAAAGAGAGGTCGAAACGACTCGTTTGACAGGACAGATGAAAGGCTTAATTTTTCTATTGGCTGTCGAAGCAGCTGTTGTTGTCTGCACTAATACAGCTATCACCATTCGTATTCCAAGCTTGATGGTGGAAAGAGGGTTAGGGGATGCCCAGTTATCGAGTTTGGTTTTAAGTATCATGCAGTTGATTGGTATCTTGGCTGGTGTGAGTTTTTCTTTCTTTATCTCTCTCTTTTTAAAGAAAGGTTGCTCCTTTGGTCAGGTATCACCTTTGGATTGGGGCAGATTGTAATTGCCTTGTCTCCGTCATTAGGTGTGATGATTGTTGGAAGTATTGTGGCAGGCTTTTCTTACAGTGTGGCCTTGACTACTGTCTTTCAGCTTCTTTCTGAAAGAATCCCAGCCAAACTCCTTAATCAGGCAACATCTTTTGCGGTGCTAGGATGTAGCTTTGGGGCCTTTACCACACCTTTCATTCTTGGAGCGATTGGTTTAGTCACTCAAAACGGTATGTTGGTCTTCACCATTCTAGGATGTTGGTTGATTGTCACTTCCATTTTTGTTATGTATGCACTTCAAAAGAGAGCTTAGGATGGTTTCCTAAGTTTTTCTTTTTAGGGATTGTACCCAGACAATACTTGTTTTAGGACCTTGTTTACAGACTACTTTCTTGATAAAATAGAAGCTATGACAAGATATAAAGCAATCATTTCCTATGATGGTTATGCCTTTGCTGGTTTTCAGCGCCAGCCTCATGCGCGGAGCGTTCAGGAAGAAATCGAAAAAACCTTAACGAGACTCAATAAAGGACAGGCAATCACTGTTCACGGTGCGGGTAGGACAGATAGTGGGGTTCATGCTCTGGGACAGGTCATTCATTTTGATCTGCCCTATCAGATGGATGAGGAAAAACTCCGTTTTGCTCTGGATACCCAATCTCCGGAAGATATCGACGTAATCTCGATGGAGCTTGTGGCGGATGATTTTCACTGTCGTTACGCCAAGCATAGCAAGACCTATGAGTTTATCGTGGATAGAGGACGTCCCAAAAATCCTATGCGCCGTCACTATGCCACTCACTTTCCCTACCCACTCGATGTGAAGCGGATGCAGGAGGCCATCAAAAAATTAGAAGGAACCCATGATTTTACCGGCTTTACAGCTTCTGGAACTAGTGTGGAGGATAAGGTTCGTACCATCACAGAAGCGAGTCTAACAGTCGATGAGACAGGACAGTTTTTGACCTTTACCTTTTCTGGAAATGGTTTTCTTTACAAACAGATTCGCAATATGGTGGGGACTCTTCTCAAAATCGGCAACAACCGCATGCCAGTTGAGCAGATTGACCTCATCTTGGAGAAAAAGGACAGGCAACTTGCTGGTCCCACTGCAGCACCAAATGGCTTGTATTTGAAGGAGATTCGTTATGAAGAATAATCGTATTTTAGCACTTTCTGGGAATGATATTTTCAGTGGTGGTGGTTTATCAGCCGATCTTGCTACCTATACCTTGAACGGCTTGCATGGCTTTGTAGCTGTAACTTGTTTGACGGCTTTGACCGAAAAGGGGTTTGAAGTCTTTCCTACGGATGATGCTATTTTTCAACATGAGTTGAATAGCTTACGTGATGTGGAGTTTACGGGGATTAAGATTGGCCTTCTCCCTACTGTCAGTGTGGCTGAGAAGGCACTGGACTTTATCAAGCAACGTCCTGGAGTGCCAGTGGTATTGGACCCAGTCTTGGTCTGCAAGGAAACGCATGATGTGGCAGTCAGCCAACTCTGTCAAGAGTTGATTCGCTTTTTCCCTCATGTTAGCGTGATTACGCCTAATCTCCCTGAAGCAGAATTGTTGGCGGGTCAAGAGATCAAAACTTTGGAAGACATGAAAGCTGCAGCGCAGAAATTGCATGATTTAGGAGCGCCAGCAGTCGTTATCAAGGGAGGCAATCGTCTCAGACAAGACAAGGCTGTGGATGTCTTTATGATGGACAAAATTTTACAGTTCTAGAAAATCCCGTCATCAAAGGGCAAAATGCAGGGGCAGGATGTACCTTTGCCTCAAGCATCGCCAGTCACTTGGTTAAAGGGAATGAACTATTAGCAGCGGTAGAGAGCTCTAAAGCTTTCGTTTACCGTGCCATTGCACAAGCAGATCAATATGGAGTAAGACAATATGAAACAAACCAAAACAACTAAAATCGCCCTAGTATCTATCTTAACAGCCCTATCCGTAGCTTTAGGTTATGTGGTGAAAATCCCAACAGCTACTGGAATCCTCACTTTTTTGGATGCTGGAATTTTCTTTACCGCCTTTTATTTTGGGCGCCGTGAAGGAGCTATCGTTGGAGGTCTAGGAGGTTTTATCATTGACCTTATTTCAGGTTATCCTCACTGGATGATCTTCAGCTTGATTTTCCATGGTTCACAGGGCTATTTTGCAGGTTTTAAAGGCAAATGGCAATGGTTAGGCCTTGTCTTGGCTACTATCGTCATGGTAGCTGGTTATGCCTTCGCTACTGCTTGGATGAAGGGATGGGGTATAGCTCTGGCAGATGTTCCTCACAATTTATTGCAGAATTTTGTTGGAATGTTTGCAGGATTTCTTCTCTATCAAAGTATTAAAAAGATAAAATAAAAAAGTCAGCTATTTGAGAGCTGACTTTTTGCTTGTCTAGATTTAATCAAAATAAAGCAAATCTTTGCTGGTGCTGGTAAAGAGGTCAAATCCATCTTTAGTGACAACACCGCAGTCTTCGATACGAACACCGACTTTACCAGGGATATAAATACCTGGTTCAACAGAGAAGCACATGCCTTCTTCGATGACCATGTCGTTTCCTTCCATGATAGAAGGGAATTCGTGAACATCCATACCGATACCGTGCCCGAGACGGTGGTTGAAGTACTCTCCATAACCGGCTTTCTCGATGACTTCACGAGCTGCACGGTCCACTTCATGAGCAGTCACACCTGGTTTGATAAAGTCAAGAGCCGCTTGTTGGGCTTCAAGAGTCAAGTTGTAGATATCTTTTTTGAATTGGTCTGGTTTGCCGACTGCTACAGTACGAGTCATGTCAGAAGCGTAGCCATTAACCATAACACCGAGGTCAAAGAGGAGAAGGGCATCCTTTTCGACCTTGTTTGCTCCAGGGATGCCGTGTGGATTTGCAGCGTTATCACCAGTCAAGACCATGGTATCAAAGCTCATTTCATAGCCTTCACGCTTCATGGCAAAGTCGATTTGTGCGATGATATCTGTCTCAGTCTTATCAAGAGAAATATTGTCAAAACCAATATTAACAGCCTTGTCCGCATAGAGGCCTGCAACCATCATTTTTTGCACTTCATCAGCTGATTTGATGAGGCGCATGCGTTGGATGCGAGGAGTGAGGTTTTCAAACTCAGCAGCTTCAAAGACCGTTTTCAAACCATGGTATTTAGTCAAGATGAGATTGTCAAACTCAACTGCTACACGTTTGAAATCAAGTTGTGGAAGAGCATTCTGGATTTTCTTCCATGGATTTTCAGAGTCCACATAGCCTACAACCGGGAAGGAAACAGTGCTGCTTGCACGCTCAACCTCAAGGGCTGGAACGAAGAGGAGAGGTTTCTGATCTGCTAGAACAAAGAGGAACATTTGGCGTTCATGGGGATCACTGTAAAAGCCAGTGAGGTAATTGATAGTGACGGGGTCAGATACGACAGCGACGTCTAGTTTTTCTGATTCAAGATATGTTAGGATTTGTTGTAATTTAGACATATGCTACCTTCTTTCTACCCCTCTATTTTGGCAAAAAATGAGAGAAAATGCAAGGGAGAAGGGTAAAAGAACAGGCAAAAAGAACTCCGACAAGATAGGGGAGTTCTTTGATATAGTTTTTCTTATACTCTTCGAAAATCTCTTCAAACCACGTCAGCGTCGCCTTACCGTAGATATATGTAACTGACTTCGTCAGTCTTATCTACAACCTCAAAGCGTTGCTTTGAGCAACCTGCGGCTAGCTTCCTAGTTTGCTCTTTGATTTTCATTGAGTATTAATTTATGAAAAGTCAGCTTTGCTTTTGACGTCGCTGTATTCTTCAGCGATTTCTTGGCTGAGAATATCTTCATAGGCAGGGAGTTGGATGTCCTGACCGTATTTTTTCTTGAGAGCAGTAGTGACTAGGCGATAAGCTAGATTGGCATTACGAGAGAGGATAGGTCCGTGGAAGTAGGAACCAAAGACATTCTTGTAATGAACCCCTTCACCGACCTTTTCTTCGTTGTTCCCATTTCCGTAAACAACTTGACCGAGTGGTTTTTGGTCATCTGAGAGGAAGGTACGACCCTGGTGATTCTCAAATCCATAGTAGGTTTCATCGAATTCTTCATTGTGAATCTTGATATCACCGATAAAGCGGTTATTGGTCTGGTTGAGGGTATAGTGGCCCATGACCCCTAGACCTTCGATGCGCTTGCCTGAAGCTTCAACATAATATTGTCCCAATAGTTGAAAACCACCGCAGATGGCTAGAACAACACCATCGTTTTGGATGTAGTTGTCAATGCTCTCTTTTTTAGCAGGAAGATCGCCAGCGATAATACTTTGTTCAAAGTCTTGACCCCCACCGAAAAAGGCGATATCGTAGTGGTTTTCATCAAAGTCATCATGGAGAGAAACGATGTCAACTGTTACATGAGCTCCGAGTTTCTCAGCCACATACTTGAGCATGAGGATATTTCCATTGTCCCCGTAGGTATTCATGAGGTTTCCATAGAGGTGGGCGATGTTAAGCTGATAAGGGTAGTTGCCAGCTTTTGAGGAAAGTGAAGTATAAACCATTAGTTCATCTCCTTTCTAACAATCTGACGACTAGCCAGTAGTTCGCGGAATTCAAGCATAGCAGTATAGGTAGCTAGGATATAGGCATGCTTGCAGTCTTGGTTCTCAATGGTTTTGAGAACTTGCTCCAGATTGCTTGTCTCAGTGATTTTATCAGCTGGGTAGCCGGTCACCCGAAGACGGCGAGCGATTTCAGAATGACGAACACCACCAGCGTTGATTTCAGGAATGTCCATGTCAGTGATTTGTTCAAAGTCTGCATCCCAGATCCAGCTAGTGTCAATTCCGTCTGCATAGTTGGCATTGAGGAGGACAGATAGGCTAAATGGATAAGGAGCTAGTTTAATCATCTCGATGGCTTGAGTTGCACCGACTGGATTCTTAATCAAGACGAGAGTACATTCCTTGTCGCCGATATGGAAGGTTTCCTGACGACCAAAGACAGCACGGCTCTTGTCAAATCCTTGCTTGATGAGTTGTGAATCAGCCCCGAGGAAACGGGCGATGGCAACCGCAGCTAGCGCATTGTAGATATTGTAAAGCCCACCGATTTGGATGCCGTATTCTTGGCCGTCAATGACAAAACGAGAGCGATTGTTGGTCAACTCAACCAAGTCTGTCAGACGGTAGTCCAATTCAGGACGTTTGCAGCCACAATTTTCACAGATATAGGCACCCAAGTTGGCATAGGTATTGTTCTCGTATTTGAGGATACCTTGGCAGTCAGGACAGAGGATTCCTTCGGTATTGTAGTGAGCTAGTTGGGCTGGTCCTTTTTCCAAGTCAAAACCGAAATACTGTACAGGATTTGGAATAGCTGGCTTGTAGAAAAGCGGACTGTCGCCATTGAGGAGAACAGTAGCCGTAGGCACCTTACGAATGGCATCCAAAATCATCTTATAAGTCGTATAAATCTCACCATAGCGGTCCATCTGGTCACGGAAAATATTAGTGATGACAAAAAGGCTAGGATGGATGTAATCACAGATACGAGATAGACTGGCCTCGTCAATTTCTAGAACGGCAATGTTTTTCCCAGTTTTAGAGGATTTGGCCGTCAAGAAGGTTGTCGTAATCCCTGTGATCATATTGGCGCCACTAGGATTGGTCAGAACCTGACCATAAACTTCTTTTAAAATGCCGACAGTGAGGGCAGTTGTCAGGGTTTTTCCGTTGGTTCCAGTGACCACGACGATCTCGTAGTTCTTCGCTAGATGTTGTAAAATATCTTTATCAAATTGAAGGGCAAGTTTCCCTGGGAGCGTACTTCCACGGCCAAGACGGCTCAAGATGAAGTGAGATGAACGCCCAGCAAGAAGGCCCAAAGTAGTTTTTAATTTCATGTTTCTATTATATCATAAAAGAGGGAAAAGACAGATTTGAGATTTCGCAGAAACAAAAACAGCCCAAAGAGGGCTGTTGGTTAACAAATCAGTCTCAACTTAGATAGCAAACAAGTCATTCAAGTTCTCAGCCAAGGTTGGGTGAGTGAAGATCTGTTTTGTGAAGTAAGTGTAAGGAATTTTGTTGTCCATAGCAACAGTGATGATGTTGATAATTTCTTGAGAACCTTCTGAGAAGATAGTTGCACCAAGAATTTCTTTGGTTTCAGTATTAACAACAGCTTTGAAAGCACCGCGAAGGTCGCCATTTACATGACCACGAGGCATCGCAGCAACAGGGATTTCCTTAACGGCGTATGGAAGTTTCAAATCAGCTGCTTGACTTTCCGTCAAGCCAACTTGAGAAAGAGCTGGTGTGATGAACATGGTGTTTGGTACATTGAGCCGGTCTTCGAGTGTGTAGCTGCCATCTCCAGCAAGGTAGCTGTAAACAACACGGAAGTCATCAAGTGAAATGTAAGTAAATTGAGGTCCACCGTTGACGTCCCCAACTGCAAGACACCAGGAACGTTTGTTTGACAATGTTTGTCGACCTTGATAGCACCACGCTCAGTTAGTTCAATATCTGTATTTTCAAGTTGAAGTGGTTCTACATTCGGTTTACGTCCAGTTGCGTAGAGAAGGGCATCGAAACGGTAAGTTTCCTTTTCAGTTACGACGAGGACTTGATCACCGTCGTTTTTGATTTCAGTAGTATGGATGTTTTGAAGCAATTCAATACCGTCTTCTTCCATGTATTGTTTAGCAAGAGCTGCGATGGAAGGTTCTGCACGAGGAAGGAATGTATCCAAGGCATCTAGGACTGTGACTTTGCTACCAAGTTTGTTGTAGAGTCCAGCAAATTCAAGACCGATGTTTCCACCACCAAGGACTCCAAGTTTTTCAGGCAATTTGTCCAAGTTTTGGATACCTGTTGAGTCAAAGACATTTTTACTTGTAGCAAGTCCAGGAATTGGCAAGACGTTTGAAACAGCGCCAGTGTTGATGACAATTGTTTCAGCAGTCATTTCTTGTTTCGTCACCAGCCTGGATCTCGATCACCTTATTTGACACGAAATGTGCCTCTGCATCAATGACATCAACGCCATTATCGGCCAACATTTTATAATTTTTAGCGTTAAGACGACCAGTCACCGCACCACGCTCTTTCATGGTATCGTCAAATGACCAGCCCTTTTCAGCCGCTACAATCATAGTCTTGGTTGGGATACAAGCAATATTAATGCAAGTACCACCATACATCGCTTTACTGCGCTCGATGACAGCAACTTTTTTTCCAGCCGCATTCATCTTAGCAGCCAAAGTCTTACCGGCTTTACCAAATCCAATGACAATTAAATCGTATGTTAACATTTTTAAATCCTCCTATTTGATTTAATTCTAGCACAAGAAAAAAACTTTTGCACAAATCTGCTACGGGAAAAAATATTGGACTAAAATAGTCTAACGAAAGCTTTCGGGAATCAAGTTCAAAAAATAGAAAAATCGTTTACATGATTTTCCTTAAAGATTCTACTATCTTTTGCCCCGCTCTTGTGTTATACTAGATAAGTTGCAAAGAAACTCGTACTTTTCTTTCGTGGAAAAGAAGCAACACGGTATCTCGTTTTTGTTGAAGATACGTCATGAAAAGAAAAGTATAAACTAAAGCCCTATAGGGTGGCTTCGCACCACCTTTAGAAAGAAGAATAACGTGAAATTTAATGAATTTAACTTGTCTGCTGAATTGCTAGCAGAGATTGAAAAAGCTGGATTTGTAGAAGCCAGTCCCATCCAAGAACAGACCATTCCCTTGGCTCTCGAAGGAAAAGACGTTATCGGTCAAGCTCAGACTGGTACAGGGAAAACTGCAGCCTTTGGCTTGCCAACCCTTGAAAAAATCCGTACAGAAGAAGCGACCATCCAAGCCTTGGTCATCGCTCCAACCCGTGAACTCGCTGTTCAAAGCCAAGAAGAACTCTTCCGATTTGGCCGTAGCAAGGGAGTGAAAGTTCGCTCAGTTTACGGTGGTTCAAGCATTGAAAAACAAATCAAAGCCCTTAAATCGGGTGCCCATATCGTGGTAGGAACACCAGGCCGTCTCTTGGACTTGATCAAACGTAAGGCTTTGAAATTGCACGATATTGAAACGCTTATCCTTGACGAAGCGGACGAAATGCTCAACATGGGCTTTCTTGAAGATATCGAAGCTATTATCTCTCGTGTTCCTGAAAGTCGTCAAACCTTACTCTTTTCAGCAACCATGCCAGATGCTATCAAACGTATCGGTGTTCAGTTTATGAAAGAACCTGAGCATGTGAAGATTGCTGCTAAGGAATTGACAACAGAACTGGTGGACCAATACTATATTCGTGTCAAAGAACAAGAAAAATTCGACACCATGACCCGTCTCATGGATGTGGAACAACCAGAACTCGCTATCGTGTTTGGTCGTACCAAACGCCGTGTGGATGAATTGACTCGTGGACTTAAAATCCGTGGCTTCCGTGCAGAAGGCATTCATGGTGATTTGGACCAAAACAAACGTCTTCGTGTCCTACGTGATTTAAAAATGGGAATCTCGATGTTTTGGTTGCGACAGACGTAGCAGCGCGTGGCTTGGATATTTCAGGTGTGACCCATGTCTACAATTACGATATTCCACAAGATCCTGAAAGTTATGTTCACCGTATCGGTCGTACAGGTCGTGCTGGTAAGTCAGGTCAATCTATTACCTTTGTTTCTCCAAATGAAATGGGTTACCTTCAAATTATTGAAAACTTGACTAAGAAACGCATGAAAGGTCTCAAACCAGCGACAGCAGACGAAGCCTTCCAAGCTAAAAAGCAAGTGGCTCTCAAGAAAATCGAACGTGATTTCGCAGATGAAAGCGTTCGTTCCAACTTTGAGAAGTTTGCTAAAGATGCTCGTAAGTTGGCTGCTGAATTTAGTCCTGAAGAATTGGCTATGTATATCTTGAGTCTGACTGTCCAAGATCCTGACAGTCTTCCGGAAGTTGAGATTGCACGTGAAAAACCACTACCATTTAAACCATCAGGTAATGGCTTCGGTGGAAAAGCTAAGGGAGGTCGTGGAGGCCGTCGTGGGGAGGATCGTCGAGACCGTGATCGCCGTGGCAATGGTCGTCGTGATGAGTTCAAGAAAGGTAGTCGTGAGAACGATCGTTTTGATAAAGACAGACGTTACCGAAATAAAGACAATAAAAAAACCTCGCAACACTTCAAGCGAAAAGAAAACAGGCTTTGTTATTCGTAACAAGGGAGATAAATAGGAAAAAGCGATTCACAATGTGAATCGCTTTTATATATAAGGAGACCAAGGGGAAAAGAAGATGGATAATAGTAAAGGAAAGGCGAGATGGGAAGGGATCCTTAATTCATCTTCTTATAATGTTATAATATCAAAAAAATGAAGTCTTGTCAATGAAAAAAATAATGATTTTTTTCTAAAAATATTTTTGCTTTTTTAAAAATTGCAATTCAATAAGCAATTTTTCAGATAATTATTGAAATTTTAGGTTCTTTATGTTATAATGGTAGCGATTAAATGCGAGGTGAAAAATGGCACATTTATTAGAAAAGACAAGAAAAATTACATCAATTTTGAAACGCTCTGAAGAGCAAATGCAGGATGAACTTCCATACAATGCCATTACACGTCAACTAGCAGACATTATTGATTGCAATGCCTGTATTGTCAATAGCAAGGGACGACTTTTGGGCTATTTTATGCGCTATAAAACCAATACCGATCGCGTAGAGCAGTTTCCAAACCAAGACGTTTCCAGATGACTATGTACAAGGGGCAAACATGATCTATGACACGGAAGCCAATCTTCCTGTTGAACATGATTTGACCATTTTCCCTGTTGAGAGCCGTGCGGACTTTCCAGATGGTTTGACAACCATTGCTCCCATTCATGTATCAGGGATTCGCCTAGGTTCCTTGATTATTTGGCGTAATGATAAGAAATTTGAAGATGAGGATTTGATTCTCGTTGAGATTGCGAGCACGGTGGTAGGGATTCAACTCTTGAACTTCCAACGTGAAGAAGATGAAAAAAATATTCGCCGTCGTACGGCTGTTACCATGGCGGTCAATACTCTCTCCTATTCAGAACTTCGTGCCGTATCAGCTATTTTAGCTGAGTTGGATGGGAATGAAGGACAATTGACTGCATCTGTCATTGCTGACCGTATCGGAATCACGCGCTCAGTAATCGTCAATGCTCTCCGTAAGCTAGAGTCGGCAGGAATTATTGAGAGTCGCTCGCTCGGAATGAAGGGGACTTATCTCAAAGTTCTAATTGGTGATATTTTTGAGGAAGTGAAAAAGAGGGACTACTAATGGCAAAGGCTTTAATCTCGATTGACTATACAGAGGATTTCGTAGCAGACAACGGAAAGCTAACTGCTGGAGCACCTGCTCAAGCAATATCAGAGGCAATCAATCAGGTGACCAGACTGGCTTTTGATTGTGGAGACTATGTTTTCTTCACCATTGATGCTCATGAGGAAGGGGATGATTTTCATCCTGAGAGTAAACTCTTTCCACCGCACAACATCATTGGGACTAGTGGCCGTAACCTCTATGGCCCCCTAGCTGATTTCTATGCGGAAAATAAGGACGATAGTCGCGTCTTTTGGATGGACAAGCGTCACTATTCAGCATTTTCAGGAACGGACCTCGATATTCGCTTGCGAGAACGTCGGGTCGATACCGTCATCTTAACTGGTGTTTTGACGGATATTTGTGTTCTTCATACTGCTATTGATGCCTATAATCTAGGTTATAAAATCGAGGTTGTCAAACCTGCGGTTGCTTCTATCTGGCCAGAAAATCATCAGTTTGCTCTTGGGCATTTTAAGAACACTCTGGGAGCCAAATTATTGGATGAAAATCTTGATGAAATTAAAGAATGATTCCCTTGGAAAAATGAAAAAAATCTGAAAAAAGTGTTGACAAAGATTTTGAAAGTTGATATACTAGTAAAGTAATCGACGCGGGGATGGCGGAATTGGCAGACGCGCAGGACTAAGGATCCTGTGACCGCTTTAGGTCGTGAGGGTTCAAGTCCCTCTCTCCGCATAGGGTAAGAGTTAGCTTTGGCTAGCTCTTTTTGTTTTTCTAAAGAAGACTAGAGAAAGCATTTTGGATATCGAAAGCTATCGGCATCAAGAACTATCAATTATAGAATGGAGTCGATTTTTGATTGGTAAAACGTGTTCTAATATGAGGAAAGTTAGCAGTTGCTAGCTTTCTTCATTTTTTCAAAAAATAAATCAAAAAGTTTTTTCGATTTCATAAACATTTCATATTTGGATTTTATAATAGTCTTACAAATATGGAGGTGACAAATGAATCCAATCCAAAGAGCTTGGGCTTATGTCAGCAGAAAACGACTGAGAAGTTTTATTTTATTTCTGATTTTATTGGTCCTATTGGCCGGAATTTCAGCTTGTTTGACGCTGATGAAGTCCAACAAAACAGTGGAAACCAATCTTTACAAATCTCTCAATACCTCTTTTTCTATTAAGAAGATAGAAAATGGACAGACCTTCAAGTTATCGGACCTAGCATCCGTTAGCAAGATTAAGGGACTGGAAAATGTCTCTCCTGAACTCGAGACGGTCGCAAAACTGAAAGACAAGGAAGCAGTGAGTGGTGAGCAGAGCGTAGAACGCGATGATTTGTCAGCTGCGGACAAGAACTTGGTTAGTTTAACGGCTCTTGAGGATTCATCCAAGGATGTCACCTTTACCAGTTCGGCTTTCAACCTAAAAGAGGGCCGACACCTTCAAAAAGGGGATGCTAAGAAAATCCTGATCCACGAAGAGTTGGCTAAGAAGAACAATCTTTCGCTTCATGACAAGATTCGCTTAGATGCTGGACAGTCAGAATCTGGAAAAGGGCAAACAGTAGAGTTTGAGATTGTCGGCATCTTTTCTGGTAAAAAACAAGAGAAATTCACAGGCTTGTCTTCTGACTTCAGTGAAAACCAAGTCTTTACAGACTATGAAAGTAGCCAAACTCTTCTGGGAAATAGTGAACCGCAAGTCAGTGCAGCCCGCTTCTATGTAGAAAATCCTAAGGAAATGGACGAACTCATGAAGCAGGTGGAAAACTTGGCCTTGGAAAATCAAGGATACCAAGTTGAGAAGGAAAACAAGGCCTTTGAACAGATTAAAGACTCAGTTGCAACCTTCCAAACCTTCCTAACCATCTTCCTTTATGGGATTATGATAGCTGGAGCTGGAGCCTTGATTTTGGTCTTGTCTCTCTGGTTGAGAGAACGGGTCTACGAAGTGGGAATTTTACTGGCACTTGGAAAAGGCAAGAGCTCGATCTTTCTACAGTTCTGTTTAGAGGTAATGTTGGTATCTCTTGGAGCTTTGCTTCCATCCTTTATCGCTGGAAATGCCATTACATCCTATCTACTCCAAACTGTACTAGCCAGTGGAGATCAGGCAAGCTTACAGGACACGCTGGCCAAAGCAAGCGGTCTATCAACCAGTCTCCTATCCTTTGCAGAATCCTATGTTTTTCTGCTCCTGATTGGTTGCTTATCAGTAGCCCTTTGTTTCGTATTCTTATTTAGAAAATCGCCTAAGGAAATTTTATCATCTATTAGTTAAGAAGGAGAAATCATGACTTTATTACAATTACAAGATGTTACCTACCGTTATAAGAACACTGCTGAGGCAGTTTTATATCAGATCAAGTATAATTTTGAACCCGGAAAGTTTTATAGTATCATTGGTGAGTCAGGAGCAGGAAAATCCACTCTCTTGTCCCTGCTTGCGGGTCTAGATAGTCCTGTTGAAGGTTCTATCCTTTTCCAAGGAGAGGACATTCGGAATAAGGGATATTCTTATCATCGCATGCACCATATTTCTCTGGTCTTTCAAAATTATAATTTGATTGATTACCTTTCTCCACTGGAAAATATCCGCTTGGTCAACAAAAAAGCAAACAAGGATACACTTCTTGAACTTGGTCTGGATGAAAGTCAGATCAAGCGGAATGTTCTCCAGTTATCAGGTGGTCAACAGCAACGTGTTGCCATTGCTCGCAGTTTGGTCTCAGAAGCTCCAGTTATTCTAGCTGATGAGCCAACAGGAAATCTGGACCCTAAAACTGCCGGAGATATTATCGAACTGCTCAAGTCACTTGCTGAGAAAACAGGTAAATGTGTAATCGTTGTCACCCACAGTAAAGAAGTGGCACAAGCGTCAGATATTACACTTGAGTTGAAGGACAAGAAACTGACTGAAATATAGAATCTAGTTATTAAACTTTAAAATAGTATTAGTTGGTAATCAGATACGTGTATAGTAATAATAACCGAAGTGAGTCATTAACAACTATTTCCCGTAGTAGTGATAGCCTAGATAATAACAAAGTTATTATCTAGGGCCGGAATTTTCTGAGACATATGGCTCAAAAATTAGGGATGAAAATTCTATAGGAAGTTGCTCCCGTCCGCACAATCTAAGGAAATAGTAAAAAAATTATTTTATATAAGTTATAAGACATTGAAATAGAACAACATCTAGAAAGGGAACCTATGTTACACAACGCATTTGCCTATGTTACAAGGAAGTTTTTCAAATCAATTGTTATCTTCCTGATTATTCTCCTCATGGCGAGCTTGAGTTTGGTCGGCTTGTCGATCAAGGGAGCTACTGCCAAGGCTTCTCAGGAGACCTTTAAAAATATCACCAACAGCTTCTCCATGCAAATCAATCGTCGCGTCAATCAAGGAACGCCTCGAGGTGCTGGGAATATCAAGGGTGAGGATATCAAAAAAATTACCGAAAACAAGGCCATCGAGTCTTATGTTAAACGCATCAACGCTATCGGAGATTTGACTGGATACGACTTGATTGAAACGCCAGAAACCAAGAAAAATCTCACTGCTGACCGTGCTAAACGGTTTGGAAGCAGCTTGATGCTTACAGGTGTCAATGACTCCTCTAAAGAAGATAAATTTGTCTCTGGCTCATATAAGCTGGTTGAAGGTGAGCACCTAACCAACGACGACAAAGACAAGATCCTCATGCACAAGGACTTGGCAGCCAAACATGGCTGGAAAGTCGGAGATAAGGTCAAACTAGACTCCAATATCTACGATGCAGACAATGAAAAAGGAGCCAAGGAAACAGTTGAAGTGACAATCAAGGGACTCTTTGATGGTCACAATAAGTCGGCAGTAACCTATTCACAAGAACTCTATGAAACACAGCTATCACAGACATTCACACTGCTGCAAAACTTTATGGATACACAGAAGACACAGCCATTTATGGGGACGCAACCTTCTTTGTAACAGCAGACAAGAACTTGGATGATGTCATGAAAGAGTTGAATGGCATCAGCGGTATCAACTGGAAGAGCTACACACTTGTGAAGAGCTCCTCTAACTACCCAGCTCTTGAGCAATCCATCTCTGGTATGTACAAGATGGCTAATCTCCTCTTCTGGGGTAGCTTGAGTTTCTCAGTCCTTCTCCTTGCCCTCTTACTCAGTCTTTGGATCAACGCCCGTCGCAAGGAAGTGGGAATTCTCCTCTCTATCGGTCTCAAGCAGGCAAGTATCTTGGGTCAATTCATCACCGAATCGATCTTGATTGCCATCCCTGCTCTCATTTCTGCTTACTTCCTAGCTAACTATACAGCTCGTGCAATCGGAAACACCGTCCTTGCCAATGTCACTTCAGGTGTTGCCAAGCAAGCCAGCAAGGCAGCTCAAGCCTCTAACCTTGGTGGTGGTGCAGAAGTAGATGGCTTTAGCAAGACCTTGTCGAGCCTAGACATTTCCATTCAGACATCAGACTTTATCATCGTCTTTGTTCTTGCCTTGGTTCTAGTGGTTCTCGTTATGGCGCTTGCTTCAAGCAATCTCCTTAGAAAACAACCCAAAGAGCTCTTGCTGGATAGCGAATAAAAAACTTGCTACCTATTCTCCCCTAAATGGGGTATAATATAGGTAGCATTTTTATCTATTTCATCTTCATATTGAGATGAAACAGAAAGATTTACAAGAAATTTAAAGGAATGTGAAAGATTTTTCTATGAAAATTTTAATTGTAGAAGATGAAGAGATGATCCGCGAGGGGATCAGTGACTATTTGACAGATTGTGGTTATGAGACCATTCAGGCTGCGGACGGCGAAGAAGCCCTAGAACAATTTTCCAGCTATGAAGTAGCACTAGTTTTACTGGATATCCAGATGCCCAAGCTCAATGGTTTAGAAGTCCTAGCTGAGATTCGTAAGAGCAGTCAGGTTCCTGTCCTGATGCTAACCGCCTTTCAGGATGAAGAATACAAGATGAGTGCCTTTGCTTCGCTAGCTGATGGCTATCTGGAAACCCTTCTCCCTGTCTCTCTTAAAAGTGAGGGTGGATGCAATTTTTAAGCGCTACTACGATACGGGGCGAATCTTCTCCTATAAGGATACCAAGGTGGATTTTGAGAGCTACAGTGCAAGCCTAGCAGGTCAAGAAGTGGCCATTAATGCTAAAGAGTTGGAAATTCTGGACTATCTGGTAAAAAATGAAGGACGGGCCTTGACCCGGTCTCAGATAATTGATGCCGTCTGGAAGGTGACAGATGAGGTTCCCTTTGACCGTGTCATCGATGTTTATATCAAGGAACTGCGGAAAAAGCTAGACTTGGATTGCATCCTCACTGTGCGTAATGTTGGTTATAAATTGGAGCGAAAATGAAACGAACAGGTTTATTTACAAAGATATTTATCTATACCTTCTCGATTTTTAGTGTTCTGGTTATTTATCTTCATTTAGCCATTTATTTTCTCTTTCCCTCGACTTATCTGAGTCATCGTCAGGAAACCATCGGTCAGAAAGCGACAGCCATTGCCCGGTCCCTAGAGGGAAAGGATAGGCAGAGTATCGAGCAAGTGTTAGACTTGTATTCCCAGACTAGTGATATCAAGGGGTCTGTTAAGGGTGAGATGACTGAGGACAAGTTAGAGGTTAAGGATAATTTTCCACTAGATACAGCTCGTCAGACAACTTCACTCTTCATTGAAGAACGCGAGGTAAAGACGCAAGATGGTGGAACTATGACTCTCCAGTTTCTAGCGTCCATGGACTTGCAAAAGGAAGCAGAGCAGATTAGTCTCCAATTTCTTCCCTATACCTTGCTGGCATCCTTTCTGATTTCCCTCTTGGTGGCCTATATCTATGCTCGGACTATTGTTGCTCCGATTTTGGAAATCAAGCGGGTGACCCGTAGAATGATGGAACTGGATGCTCAAGTGCGATTGCGCGTGGATTCCAAGGATGAGATTGGTGATCTCAAGGAACAAATCAATAGCCTCTACCAGCACCTGTTGACTGTCATTGCGGACTTACATGAAAAAAATGAAGCTATTCTCCAACTTGAGAAGATGAAGGTTGAGTTCTTACGAGGAGCCTCTCATGAATTGAAACACCACTGGCTAGTTTGAAAATCCTAATCGAAAATATGAAAGAAAATATCGGTCGTTATAAGGATAGAGACCACTATCTGGGAGTTGCCTTGGGAATTGTGGATGAGCTCAATCACCATGTTCTCCAGATACTTTCTCTTTCTTCTGTGCAGGAATTGCGAGAGGAGAAAGAAGAGATTGACCTACTCCAGATGACGCAAGCCTTGGTTGAGGATTATGCTCTACTCGCTAAGGAAAGAGAGCTTCGGATAGAGAATAGCTTGACCCATCAGCAGGCATACATAAATCCATCTGTGATGAAATTGATCCTGTCTAATCTCATCAGTAATGCCATTAAGCACTCGATTCCAAGTGGCTTGGTTCGCATTGGAGAAAGAGAAGGGGAACTCTTTATCGAGAATAGCTGTAGTCCTGAAGAACAAGAAAAACTGGCCCAGTCTTTTTCTGGCAATGCTAGTCGCAAGGCCAAGGGTTCGGGAATGGGGATCTTTGTGGTCAAAAGTTTATTAGAACACGAGAAATTACCTTATCATTTTGAGATGCAAGATGATCGTTTGACCTTCTTCATGCGTTATCCTAAAGTCGCCCAAGACTAGGAAAAAGAAAGGGTTTACATTGGTTAAGTTGGAAGAAATTCAATCTAAAGTATGGGAAAAACTAGCTTTTTTTATCAAAAAGTGATAAAATGAACAATGTAAATGGGATGTCCCAAAAAATATATAGGAGGCCTGACAAATGGCAATCGTTTCAGCAGAAAAATTTGTCCAAGCAGCTCGTGACAACGGTTATGCAGTTGGTGGATTTAACACAAACAACCTTGAGTGGACTCAAGCTATCTTGCGTGCAGCAGAAGCTAAAAAAGCTCCAGTTTTGATCCAAACTTCAATGGGTGCTGCTAAATACATGGGTGGTTATAAAGTTGCTCGCAACTTGATCGCTAACCTTGTTGAGTCAATGGGTATCACTGTACCAGTAGCTATCCACCTTGACCACGGTCACTACGAAGATGCACTTGAGTGTATCGAAGTTGGTTACACTTCAATCATGTTTGACGGTTCACACCTTCCAGTTGAAGAAAACCTTAAATTGGCTAAAGACGTTGTTGAAAAAGCACACGCTAAAGGTATCTCAGTAGAAGCTGAAGTTGGTACTATCGGTGGTGAAGAAGACGGTATCATCGGTAAAGGTGAATTGGCTCCAATCGAAGACGCTAAAGCAATGGTTGCAACTGGTATTGACTTCTTGGCAGCTGGTATCGGTAACATCCACGGTCCTTACCCAGCAAACTGGGAAGGTCTTGACCTTGACCACTTGCAAAAATTGACAGAAGCTCTTCCAGGATTCCCAATCGTATTGCACGGTGGTTCAGGTATTCCTGATGACCAAATCCAAGCAGCTATCAAACTTGGTGTTGCGAAAGTTAACGTTAACACTGAATGCCAAATCGCATTCGCTAACGCAACTCGTAAATTTGCTCGTGACTACGAAGCAAACGAAGCAGAATACGACAAGAAAAAACTCTTCGACCCACGTAAATTCTTGGCTGACGGTGTAAAAGCTATCCAAGCATCAGTTGAAGAACGTATCGACGTATTCGGTTCAGAAGGTAAAGCTTAAGAAGTTTGTAAAAGTTTGATATAACAGGGCTTATCCAATTTGGATAAGCTTTTTGTTCTTTTGCCCCTGATTTTTCCCCGAAAAGGACTTATTTTGTCAAAGAGTCTGGGACAAAAAGATTTTTGATTTTAGGAATTCTTTATTATAAATTTTTAAAAAAATCGATAGATTAGACAAAAAAAGCGAACAAGACAGAATTCTGAGTGTGAGATAACTCGTTTTGTTCGCTTTTTTTATATTTAAGGTTAGACTTTTGTTCCAGACTCTTTGGTTTTTTTATAGTAGTTCACTTTTTTTGTTGGTTCACTGATTTCCTAAAAGAAAGATTCAACATGGCTGACCAGTTAGGCCTTTGCTTGGTTTTTCTACTTTATTGAGTAGTTCATTAAACAATTTTAGATTCATTAGGTCTGATACTGTGACATTGAATTTTTTCGATTTACAAAGAGAAATAATTTCATTCCCAAATACCTTTATTTCATTGATATATTGGTTATGAAAGACATTCTTTTTGAATCAAGATTTCGAAATTCTTGACGAAATCATAGAGGTTTTTTTGTATAGTTCATCTAAGTTATTCATTATTTTATCTCCTTTTAGCTATATCCATTTTTTTAAAAAGCTTTATTGTATGCTTTACTACACTTTTTATAATAGGTTCGTTCAGTACTAGTTAAATTAGTAGAAATCGTATCATTTTGAACACGTAGTTCACTCTTGAGTTATAGATATCATTTCCCGATAGTTCAAATGTGCTGTTTACTTTATCTACTTTAAAAGTATTTGCTTCTCCCCGTTCAATAGTACCCTTACCATCTTTGATAGTAAAAGCCAATTCATTTCCCTCACTAGAGATTCAATAACAGTCACTATCTAGAGATTGTTTGTTCTGACTAGGACAAGCAATTAAGATTATTGTTGTTAAAGCTAAGAGAGTAGCACTTATAAATTTCTTCATGATAAAAATCTTCTTTCTTTCAATTTTATCAAGGTAGTATTACAAGATCGAAAACAACGAGTTTCCATTATAGTGGCAAAAATGAAGTATATTCTTTAAAGTATGTTATAATGTTTACATACAGTTTTGAAAGGACTAGTAGTATGTTCGATGATTTAATAATAGTTTTTAGATACTAATGTTGTATCTGATATTTTTTTGAAGCCTCTCCAGATTATTACAATTTTGTTGTAAAGTGTTTGGAAGCGAAAAAAAGGTAGTATTTATATAACGGATACCATCTTTCACGAATTGTCTCATTTGAAAAAAACAAACCTTATTCCCCTCCCTCTTTTGAGAAACAAAAAAACTATTTTTTTACAGCAGTTAGACAATAATTACCAAAAAGACTTAATAGCAATAAATCGGCTTAAAAAAAGTATGAGAGAAACCTCAGTAATAAAGAAAATCTGTATGAAATTGAATATAAATTAGAGAAAGAAAGAGATGAAATCAAAAGATTATTGGATATAGTTGAATTTTTCAGTTTTGGTTGAACCATCTCTGTCATCAGTTACTAATACAAACTTTGTTAAAGAGTTTATTGCTGATTTAGTATTAAATAAAAGAATATCCCTCCTCTACATAGAAGTGTCATGGAAAAAGTGTCGTATGATGTTGAAAAGTCCTCTAAAGAGAATCTATTTCCGGATAAAAAAATAAAAAAAGGAATCTCAAAATTTAATGACTACTTTATTATAGAAGAGTTGAAAAGTTTATCAAAAGAATTGAATAAAGGGATTCTGTTTGTTACGTCGGATGTGAAAGGTAACTTTCAAGAAGAAAAAATGACTGATCTTTTTAAAAAAGAGACATCTCAGGAGCTAGTTGTTTACTCTGTCAATGAATTCTACAGTTTAGTTGCGGTGGAGAATAATATTTCTCAAGAAAAATATTACTGAATTATTCTTAGCTGATGAGAAATATGAATTTTTAGAAGAATTAACCCACAAGTCAGAATTAGATACTTTAATAGAAAACTATTTGCTTGACGATATCGAAGGTGTAGATGAGGAGTTAGAATGGTATAATGTTGACTTGCTGTATATAGAAATTGACTTTGGCCTTACTACCGATGAATATGCAACTTATAATATAACTGCGCAGATAGAAGCTGAAAAGGTTTTCTACGACTATTGGGGTCGAGATGATGACACTAAAGCGGTTGTAACTTCGCCTGCGAACTATAAAACTTATAACGGGGAGGTAGTAATATCTATAATTCGGAATTTTGAAGTCAAAAACCAATGTGTTAAAACCAGGGATCTTAAAATTGATATACTTGATACAAGTAATCTAGAGACAGAAATTAATACTTGGGGTGAAATAGAAGATGATATGATAGAAGATGATATGTATGACTAATTTTGAAATGTGAATGATATGTATTTGTCAACGATAAGGTTGTAGATTTGTGACTGTAAATAGATGAGTTCCTTACAAATACTTTACGAAGTCATTATTTGCATATACTAGTAGTATGAGGGATGATAAAATATTTGAGAGGGGCAAATCAACTTTTAGTTTTTGCCCCCCATTTGCTACTTATTTTTTAGAAGTATACGGAAGTACGGTTCAACTTTAAAAGTTTGATTGAGTGCCAAATTGTATTGCTTGCTCACAGTTAGTGTTATTGGGAATTATGGAGAATTGTTCTTCTATGTTCAGAAGGTAAAGCTTAATCTAGCTGAATAATACAGATGAAACCTGCCTGTGAAGGCAGGTTTTTTGGTGTTTTAAGGAAACTATGAAACCAGAATTTTTGATTAAAAGTATTTTTTTAGAGAGAAATCTCTAATTTCATAATCTATAGGCAAACGCTTGCATTCTAGTTTTTATTGGACTATAATAGGTTGGTATAAAGCCTTCTGTAGTAATAAAATGTAGAAGGTGTAGAAAGTAAGGATTTAGATATTTGTAGCCAAAAATACAATGTTGCTATTCCTTGCTATAGGGAGAGATTTATGGCAATGATAGAAGTGGAACATCTTCAGAAAAATTTTGTGAAGACAGTTAAGGAACCTGGTTTGAAAGGGGCTTTGCGCTCCTTTATTCATCCTGAGAAGCGGACCTTTGAAGCGGTCAAGGACTTGACCTTTGAGGTACCAAAGGGCCAGATTTTAGGCTTTATCGGGGCCAATGGTGCTGGGAAGTCGACAACCATCAAAATGCTGACAGGAATTTTGAAACCGACATCTGGTTTTTGTCGGATTAATGGCAAGATTCCGCAGGACAATCGTCAGGATTATGTCAAGGATATTGGGGTTGTCTTTGGACAACGCACTCAGCTATGGTGGGATTTGGCTCTGCAAGAAACCTACACGGTTTTGAAAGAGATTTACGATGTGCCGGACTCGGTCTTTCATAAGCGCATGGACTTTTTAAATGAAGTCTTGGATTTGAAGGAATTTATCAAGGATCCCGTGCGGACTCTTTCACTGGGGCAACGGATGCGGGCGGACATTGCGGCTTCCTTACTTCACAATCCCAAGGTTCTCTTTTTAGATGAGCCGACTATTGGTTTGGACGTTTCGGTCAAGGACAACATTCGTCGGGCAATTACCCAGATCAATCAAGAGGAAGAAACAACCATTCTCTTGACCACTCACGACCTGAGCGACATTGAGCAACTTTGTGATCGGATTTTTATGATTGACAAGGGGCAAGAGATTTTTGATGGAACGGTTAGCCAGCTCAAGGAGACCTTTGGCAAGATGAAGACCCTTTCCTTTGAATTGGTGCCAGGGCAAAGTCATCTCCTTTCTCACTATGAAGGCCTGCCTGATATGACCATTGATAGACAAGGAAATAGCCTTAATATTGAATTCGATAGTTCCCGCTACCAGTCAGCTGATATTATCAAGCAAACCCTGTCTGATTTTGAGATTCGAGATTTGAAGATGATGGATACGGATATTGAGGATATTATCCGTCGCTTCTACCGAAAGGAGCTCTAAGATGGTCAAATTGTGGAGACGTTATAAACCCTTTATCAATGCAGGGATTCAGGAGTTGATTACCTATCGAGTCAACTTTATTCTCTATCGGATTGGCGATGTCATGGGGGCTTTTGTGGCCTTTTATCTCTGGAAGGCAGTCTTTGATTCGTCGCAAGAGTCTTTGATTCAAGGCTTCAGTATGGCAGATATCACCCTCTACATCATCATGAGTTTTGTGACCAATCTTTTGACTAGGTCGGATTCTTCTTTTATGATTGGTGAGGAGGTCAAGGATGGCTCTATTATCATGCGCTTGTTGCGACCAGTGCATTTTGCGGCCTCTTATCTCTTCACCGAGCTTGGTTCCAAGTGGTTGATTTTTGTCAGTGTCGGACTTCCTTTCTTGAGTGTGATTGTCTTGATGAAAATCTTATCTGGGCAAGGGATTGTAGAAGTGCTGGGATTAACTGTCCTTTATCTCTTTAGCTTAATCCTAGCCTACCTGATCAACTTTTTCTTTAATATCTGCTTTGGATTTTCAGCCTTTGTGTTTAAAAATTTATGGGGCTCTAATCTGCTTAAGAATTCTCTGATTGACTTTATGTCTGGGAGTTTGATTCCCTTGGCTTTCTTTCCAAAGATCGTATCAGATATTCTGTCCTTCTTGCCTTTTTCATCCTTGATTTATACTCCAGTTATGATTGTTGTTGGAAAATACGATGCCAGTCAGATTCTTCAAGCACTCTTGCTACAGTTTTTCTGGCTCATAGTGATGGTGGGCTTGTCTCAGTTGATTTGGAAACGAGTCCAGTCCTTCATCACCATTCAAGGAGGTTAGTATGAAAAAATATCAACGCATGCATCTGATTTTTATCAGACAATACATCAAGCAAATCATGGAATACAAGGTGGATTTTGTGGTGGGTGTCTTGGGAGTCTTTCTGACTCAAGGGTTAAATCTCTTGTTTCTCAATGTCATCTTTCAACACATTCCTTCGCTAGAAGGGTGGACCTTTCAAGAGATAGCCTTTATCTACGGTTTTTCCTTGATTCCCAAGGGACTGGACCATCTCTTTTTTGACAATCTCTGGGCACTGGGGCAGCGCTTGGTGCGAAAGGGAGAGTTTGACAAGTACCTGACGCGTCCTATCAATCCTCTTTTTCATATTCTGGTTGAGACCTTTCAGATTGATGCCTTGGGTGAACTCTTGGTCGGTGGCATTTTACTTGCGACAACAGTATCAAGCATTGCTTGGACTCTTCCAAAATTCCTGATTTTTCTAGTCTGCATTCCTTTTGCGACCTTGATTTATACTTCCTTGAAAATCGCGACTGCCAGTATCGCTTTTTGGACCAAGCAGTCAGGCGCCATGATTTACATTTTTTATATGTTTAATGACTTTGCTAAGTATCCGATTTCCATTTACAATTCTCTTCTTCGTTGGTTGATTAGCTTTATCGTGCCTTTCGCCTTTACAGCCTACTATCCAGCTAGCTATTTCTTGCAGGACAAGGATGGGCTCTTTAATATCGGTGGTTTGATGCTGATTTCCCTTATCTTCTTTGCAATTTCTTTGAAACTCTGGGACAGGGGATTGGATGCCTACGAAAGTGCAGGTTCTTAAGATATAAAATAGGATGAGAGTTAAAAATTAAATATGTTACAAACAACCGTTGAAAATTATTGCGGTTGTTTTTTCATGTTTATTAAGGTATAAATTCTATCCATACCCCTTTTTGCGATTTTGGCAATTATTCCAGTTGATTGCTACTATTTTTTTGATGGTGTGAATGTGCTGATAATGTATCCCAGTTAACTACGAAAGTTTTTTGGGTTTATATTTTTTTAATGTACGTTAAAAAAATAAATTAATGCGTGTTAATTTTTTTCTTGACTTAAAATTTTTTTAATTGATATACTATTTTTTTCAGAGAGCTAACAATTATATATAAATGTACTACTCTATCCCACTAGATAATACGTCATAAAACTTTTTTATAACAAAGGCTAGCAAGGTTAAAGTTTTCTATCTATTGGGTTTAAAATAAAAAAATTAAGGAATTAAAAATGAAAAAAAGTACGGTATTGTCATTAACTACTGCTGCAGTTATTTTAGCAGCATATGCCCCCAATGAGGTGATTTTAGCAGATGCACCTAGTTCTGAAGATGCTTTAAGAATTTCTGATAAAGAAAAAGTAGTAGCAGATAAAGAAACAAAAAACAATGAACAATCTGAAGAACTTCATAATGTTATAGAAACTTCAAAAGGATACTGAGGAGAAGAAGACAACAGTTATTGAGGAAAAAGAAGTTGTTAGTAGAAAGTTTGAGATAGACAAAAAAACTAGTAACGAAGTAGAAAGTATCAAAGAAGACTCCAATGAATCCAAAGGAGATGATGCGAACTCATCTGTAAATAAAGATACAGAAAATCCGAAAAAAGAAGATAAAGTTGTCTATATTGCTGAATTTAAAGATAAAGAATCTGGAGAAAAAGTAATTAAGGAACTATCCAATCTGAAGGATACAAAAGTTTTGTATACCTATAATACGATTTTTAATGGCACTGCCATTGAAACAACTCCAGATAATTTGGACAAAATTAAACAAATAGAAGGTGTTTCGTCGGTTGAACGATCACAAAAAGTCCAACCAATGATGAATCATGCCAGAAAGGAAATTGGAGTTGAGGAAGCTATTGATTACCTAAAGTCTATTAATGCTCCATTTGGGAAAAATTTTGATGGTAGAGGTATGGTCATTTCAAATATCGATACTGGAACAGATTATAGGCATAAGGCTATGAGGATCGATGATGATGCCAAAGACTCAATGAAATTTAAAAAAGAAGACTTAAAAGGCACTGATAAAAATTATTGGTTGAGTGATAAAATCCCTCATGCGTTCAATTATTATAATGGTGGTAAAATCACTGTAGAAAAATATGATGATGGTAGGGATTATTTTGATCCACATGGGATGCATATTGCAGGGATTCTTGCTGGAAATGATACTGAAAAAGACATCAAGAACTTCAATGGCATAGATGGAATTGCGCCTAATGCACAAATTTTCTCTTATAAAATGTACTCTGACGCAGGATCTGGGTTTGCGGGTGATGAAACAATGTTTCATGCTATTGAGGATTCGATCAAACACAATGTCGATGTTGTTTCGGTATCATCTGGCTTTACGGGAACAGGTCTTGTAGGCGAGAAATATTGGGAGGCTATTAGAGCATTAAGAAAAGCTGGCATTCCAATGGTTGTAGCTACGGGTAACTATGCGACTTCTGCTTCAAGTTCTTCATGGGATTTAGTAGCCAATAATAATCTGAAAATGACAGATACTGGAAATGTAACACGAACTGCCGCACATGAAGATGCGATAGCGGTCGCTTCTGCTAAAAATCAAACCATTGAGTTTGATAAGGTTAACATTGGAGGACAAAGTTTTAAATACAGAAATATAGGAGCTTTTTTCGATAAAAATAAAATCCTAACAAATGAGGATGGCTCAAAAACTCCAAATAAATTAAAATTTGTATATATAGGCAAAGGTCAAGACCAAGATTTGATAGGCTTGGATCTTAAGGGCAAAATTGCAGTAATGGATAGAATTTATACCAAGGATTTAAAAGATGCTTTTAAAAGAGCTATGGATAAAGGCGCACGTGCCATTATGGTTGTAAACACTGTAAATTACTACAATAGAGATAATTGGACAGACCTTCCAGCTATGGGATATGAAGCGGATGAAGGGACTAAAAAGTCAAGTATTTTTCAATTTCAGGAGATGATGGTGTAAAATTATGGAACATGATTAACCCTGATAAAAAAACTGAAGTCAAAAAGGAATAATAAGGAAGATTTTAAAGATAATTTAGAACAATACTATCCAATTGATATGGAAAGCTATAATTCTAATAAACCGAATGTAGGTGATGAAAAAGAAATTGACTTTAAATTTGCAGCTGACACAGACAAAGAACTTTATAAAGAAGATATTATAGTCCCAGCAGGGTCTACATCTTGGGGGCCAAGAACAGACTTGCTTTTAAAACCGGATGTTTCAGCACCTGGTAAAAATATTAAATCCACTCTAAATGTTATTAATGGTAAATCCACTTATGGTTATATGTCAGGAACTAGTATGGCAACTCCAATCGTAGCAGCTTCTACTGTTTTGATTAGACCTAAGTTAAAGGAAATGCTTGAAAGACCTGTCTTGAAAAATCTTAAGGGAGATGACAAAATAGACCTTACAAGTCTTACAAAAATAGCTCTACAAAATACTGCAAGACCTATGATGGATGCAACCTCTTGGAAAGAAAAGAGTCAATACTTTGCATCGCCTAGACAGCAGGGAGCGGGGCTAATTAATGTTGCCAACGCTTTGAGAAATGAAGTTGTAGCAACTTTCAAATACAGATTCTAAAGGTTTGGTAAATTCATATGGTTCCATTTCTCTTAAAGAAATAAAAGGTGATAAAAAATACTTTACAATCAAGCTTCACAATACCTCAAATAGACCTCTAACCTTTAAAGTTTCTGCATCAACTGTAACTACAGATGCTCTAACTGATAGGCTAAAACTCGATGAAACATATAAAGATGAAAAATCTCCGGACGGGAAGCAAATTGTTCCAGAAATTCACCCAGAAAAAGTCAAAGGAGCAAATATCACATTTGAGCATGACACTTTCACTATTGGTCCAAATTCCAGCTTTGATTTAAATGCGGTTATAAATGTTGGAGAGGCTAAAAACAAAAATAAATTTGTAGAATCATTTATTCATTTTGAGTCAGTGGAAGAAATGGAAGCTCTAAACTCCAACGGTAAGAAAAGAAACTTCCAACCTTCTTTATCGATGCCTCTAATGGGATTTGCTGGGAATTGGAACCACGAACCAATCCTTGATAAATGGGCTTGGGAAGAAGGGTCAAAATCAAAAGCGATGGAAGGTTATGATGATGATGGTAAACCAAAAATTCCAGGTACCTTAAATAAGGGGATTGGTGGAGAACATGGTATAGATAAATTTAATCCAGCAGGAGTTATACAAAATAGAAAAGATAAAAATATAACATCCCTAGATCAAAATCCAGAATTATTTGCTTTCAATAACGAAGGAATCAACGCACCGTCATCAAGTGGTTCTAATATTGCTAAAATTTATCCTTTAGATTCAAATGGAAATCCTCAAGATGCTCAACTTGAGAGAGGATTAACGCCTTCTCCACTTGTATTAAGAAGTGCAGAAGAAGGAGTGATTTCAATAGTAAATACAAATAAAGAAGGAGAAAAATCAAAGAGACTTAAAAAGTCATTTCGAGAGAACACTTTATTAAAGGAATTTTAAACTCTAAAAAGAAATGATGCAAAGGGCATTAAATCATCTAAACTAAAAAGTTTGGGGTGACTTGAAATGGGATGGACTCATTTATAACCCTAGAGGTAGAGAAGAAAATGCCCCAGAAAGTAATGACAAAAAAGATCCTGCTACTAAGATACGAGGACAATTTGAACCGATTGCGGAAGGCCAATATTTCTATAAATTTAAATATAGATTAACCAAGGATTACCCATGGCAGGTTTCCTATATTCCTGTAAAAATTGATAACACACCTCCAAAGATTGTTTCAATTGATTTTTCAAACCCTGAAAAAATTAAGTTAATTACAAAGGATACTTATCACAAGGTCAAAGAGCAATACAAGAATGAAACTCTATTTGCGAGAGATCAAAAAGAACATCCTGAAAAATTTGACGAGATTGCCAACGAAGTTTGGTATGCTGGCGCTGCTCTTGTTAATGAAGATGGAGAGGTTGAGAAAAATCTTGAGGTCACTTATGCAGGTGAGGGTCAAGGACGAAATAGGAAACTTGACAAAGACGGAAATACCATTTATGAAATTAAAGGTGCAGGAGATTTAAGAGGCAAAATCATTGAAGTGATTGCATTAGACGGTTCTAGTAATTTCACAAAGATTCATAGAATTAAATTTGCTGATCATGCTGATGAAAAGGGGATGATTTCCTATTATCTAGTAGATCCTGATCAAGATTCATCTAAATACCAAAAAGCTTAGGAGATTTCCGAATCTAAATTTAAAAAAATTTAGAAAATAGAAAAGAGTATAGTCTTAAAAAGATACAACTGAAGTAGAACATCATCAAGAAAAATGAAGAGGCTACCGAAGAAAAAAATCTAGCTTTACTATTCATAAAACTATTTCAACAATTAGAGATTTTGAAAGCAAAGACTTAAAGAAACTCATTAAAAAGAAATTTAGAGAAGTTGATGACTTTACAAGTGAAACTGGTAAGAGAATAGAGGAATACGATTATAAATACGATGATAAGGGAAATATTATTGCATATGACGATGGTAGTGCCTTACAATATGAAACTGAAAAACTTGACGAAATCAAATCAAAAATTTATGGTGTTCTAAGCCCGTCTAAAGATGGACACTTTGAAATTCTTGGAAAGATCAGTAATGTTTCTAAAAATGCCAAGGTATACTATGGCAATAATTATAAATCGATAGAAATCAAAACGACCAAGTATGATTCCCATTCAAAAACGATGACATTTGATTTATACGCTAATATTAATGATATTGTGGATGGATTAGCTTTTGCAGGAGATATGAGATTCTTTGTTAAAGATGATGATCAGATAAAAGCTGAAACTAAAATTAGAATGCCTGAAAAAATTAAGGAAACTAAAGCAGAATATCCGTATGCATCAAGTTATGGGAATGTAATAGAATTAGGAGAAGGAGATCTTTCAAAAAATAAACCAACTAATTTAATGGAGATGGAATCTGGTAAAATCTATGCTGATTCAGAAAAACAACAATATCTGTTAAAGGATAACATCATTCTAAGAAAAGGCTATGCACTAAAAGTGACTACCTATAATCCTGGAAAAACGGATATGTTAGAAGGGAATGGAGTCTATACCAAGGAAGATATAGCAAAAATCCAAAAGGCCAATCCTAATCTAAGAGTCTTATCAGAAAAAATAATTTATGCTGATAGTAGAAATATTGAAGATGGAAGAAGTACTCAATCAGTATTAATGTCGGCTTTGGACGGCTTTAACATTGTAAGATATCAAGTGTTTACATTTAAAATGAATGATAAAGGGGAGGCAATCGATAAAGATGGCAATCTTGTAACAGATCCTTCTAAACTGGTATTATTTGGTAAAGATGGTAAAGAGTACACAGGAGAGGATAAGTCCAATGTAGAAGCTATTAAAGAAGATGGCTCTACGTTATTTATTGATGCAAAACCAGTAAACCTCTCAATGGACAAGAACTACTTTAATCCATCTAAATCTAATAAAATTTATGTACGAAATCCAGAATTTTATTTAAGAGGTAAGATTTCTGATAAGGGTGGTTTTAACTGGGAGTTGAGAGTTAATGAATCTGTTGTAGATAATTATTTAATCTATGGAGATTTACACATTGATAACATCTAGAGATTTTTAACATTAAGCTTAATGTTAAAGACGGTGACATCATGGACTGGGGAATGAAAGACTATAAAGCAAACGGATTTCCAGATAAGGTAACAGATATGGATGGAAATGTTTATCTTCAAACTGGCTATAGCGATTTGAATGCGAAAGCGGTTGGAGTACACTATCAATTTTTATATGATAATGTAAAACCAGAAGTAAACATTGATCCTAAGGGAAATACAAGTATCGAATATGCTAACGGAAAATCTGTAGTCTTTAACATCAATGATAAAAGAAATAATGGATTCGATGGTGAGATTCAAGAACAACATATTTATGTAAATGGAAAAGAATACAAATCATTTGATGATATTAAACAACTAACAGATAAGACACTAAACATTAAGATTGTTGTAAAAGATTTCGCAAGAAATACAACCGTAAAAGAATTCATTTTAAACAAAGATACGGGAGAGGTAAGTGAACTAAAACCTCATAGGGTAACTGTAACCATTCAAAATGGAAAAGAAATGAGTTCAACGATAGTGTCGGAAGAAGATTTTATGTTACCTGTCTATAAGGGTGAATTAGAAAAAGGATACCAATTTGATGGTTGGGAAATTTCTGGTTTCGAAGGGAAAAAAGACGCCGGCTATGTTCTTAATCTATCAAAAGATACCTTTATAAAACCTGTATTCAAGAAAATAGAGGAGAAAAAGGAGGAGGAAAATAAACCTACTTTTGATGTATCGAAAAAGAAAGAAAAAACACAATCTGATTCAACTAATGATGTCAACAGTATTGTTTCTGATGAAAATGATAAAAACTTTGAAATTGACAAGAACGTTTATCTAAATGAACAAGGGAACTTAACTAATAAAAAAATACTAACATCAATAGTAAATCAACTAGTAACAATCCTAATCAGTTGCCAAAAACCGGAACAGCAAGCGGAGCCCAGACACTATTAGCTGCCGGAATCATGTTTATAGTAGGAGCTTTTTCTTGGATTGAAGAGAAAAAAATAAAGATTAAGACAAAAAGCTATAGAAAAAAAATGCTTTTAAGTACTGAGATTAGATAGTGAGGTGATGACATAGTTTTGTGAAAATATTGATTTATAAATATATTATTTAGATTTCTATGAAAATGGGAGATTTTAAAAGAGATATATGTAAAAGCCTTGTCTCAGGACAGGCTTTTTTTCTAATGGAGATGGGTTCTGTTTAACGTCTGTGTCTCCTGCTTATAAATAAAAAAACTAAAATTTATATTTTTTTGTGGTATAATATATATTAACAAGTACTTGTTTTCGTTCCGTTTTAGAGGACTATAGGCTGTTAATCATTTTAGAATTTTTTTGCATAGATTTTTCTAAAAAAATTATAAAAAAATCCATGGATAATAACGGATGAAGTCTCGTAAGCTTGGCTGAATAGAAATCAAAAAGGAGAAAATTATGAATAAGAAAGAATGGGTAAAACAATTTGAGGAGGTCAATGGCCGCAAGCCGACTGCATCAGAATTAGCAGAGGCGCAGTCAACTAAAAAGTTTGCGAGAGGAACTAGAAACATTAAAATCTATATTGGGTTAGTCCTCGGTATTTTGGTTGCTATAATCCTAGTAAGTGTTTTCTCGCATTCTTTGATTGGAAAGAAAGAGCCAAATCAAGCATCGTCTGCAGTTTCAACTAAAGAGACAACAAGTCAAGCTTCTACAAGCCAAGGAAAAACGGATGAGACTGATAAGGATAAACAAGAGGAAATTCAGAAACTCAAGGATCAACTGACTGCTTTAGATACCAAAATTACGGAAGCAGAAGCACTTGTTAGCAAGTTGAAGAAAGAAACTACCGTTCCAAAACTAGATATTGAAGCAATCAAGAATAATGATTTGTCTAGTTTAGAAGGTACTTGGCGTAGTCAATCTGGTAATGAATACATTATTAATGATTCTGGAGAAGTACGTGCGACTTGGTTTACAAATGATCAAAAGTACGAATCTGTAGTTGGATTAAAGGTATCAAAAGGTCAAGATAGTCGTAACCCTGAGACAGCGTCTATTAGTGCATGGGTAAAAGATTCTGTTGCTGGAGGATTTGTAGTAGTTGCTGTTCCAAGTGGAGTTGTTATGCAATCTGCTGATGATGGAAAGATTACGGATAAAAGCAATCATGCTGAAGAAAGACTACTTTCGGGCCAAGATTATGGGTCTATGTTAATGAAACCAGAAGATGTTTATTATCGTGTGAAACCAAATACCAGTAAACTTGAGGAAGCAGAAAAGAACTTAGCTCAACTGCAAGCTGATCGTGAAGCAATCAAATCTTCTCTAGAATCTAAGGAAAAGAAAAACTAGATGGTATTCGTTCAAAAATACTGTTACAATCGGCAGAATCAAGAAGCCCAAACGGGCTTCTTTTTCTTTTATCACCACTATTCAACCACTTAGACAGAGATATTGACCAGATAGGCAAACGGGCTTGTTCTTGAAAAATTCCTCTGCTATAATGGTTCATGTAAAGGACGTGAGGGGTCAGTATCAGACAACTCAAGTCAATAAAAAAGAAAATGGAGACAAAAAATGAAAAAATTATTGGGACTTGTATTTTTAGTAGCTGCAGCGCTGGTCTTGTATTTCGGTTCTGTTGGATGGCCAAGTTTAGATGTCAACCTCTGGTCACTGATTCCAGTTGGCTTATTCCTCTATTTCACTCTAGAAAATCTTTTGAAAAAAGACTACAAGGCTAGTCTGATGTGCTTGATTATCGCCTTTATCATTGCAAATGCTATTTTTGATCTCTTGCCAATTTCAAGTGGTTTGGTGATTGGTGCGGGAGTGCTAGCTTGTGTAGGCATTGGCTATCTCTTTCCAGATAAAAAAGAAGACAAATAGAAAAGTCTCGAGGTTTCTCGAGACTTTATTTTTATTTACCAGCGTAATATTTTTGGATCCCTTTTACGATGCCTGCGACCAGTTTATCTTGGTATTGGCTATCTCTGATTTGTTGGTTTTCGGAAAAATTATCCATATAACCAAGTTCTAGGAGAACGGCTGGTTTGGCTGTTTCGCGTAGTACGGCAAAACTTCTTTCTAACTGACCAGCATCCTTAGCCCCTGTTTCGGCTAAGAGAGAGGAGTGGATAGCAGCAGCGAGGCGCTTACTTTCACTAATGCGATCAGGATGGTTGTGCCAGTATGGATTAATCTTACTTGGATAATCAGGTTCATCGCTATAGGAGTAGGTTTGAATACCGCTCGCTTTTGAATATGCGTTTCCAGTTGCATTGAAGTGGATACTGATAAAAATGTCAGAGTTGGTTTTGTTGACCATACGGGAACGTTCTGTAATGAAATCTACATCAATATCACTATCACGTGAGGTGAGAACCTTGTAGCCTAGTTCTTCTAACTTGGTGCGAAGTTTACGGTAGATTTGCATATTGAGATCTTTTTCAGCTACATTGTAGTAAAAGGCGCCAGAATCTCGACCACCGTGTCCGGGATCGAGGAAGATGGTGTTACTGTATTGGCCTTTTACAAATCCACCCTCAGTTGAAACTTCAGAAATCCATTTCCCATCTTTTTGGAAGAGATGGTCTTTTCCAGAAATCTTGTGAATTCCTGTAACATAGCGACCATTTTCATCCAAATAGTAACGCCCTTTGTCTTGACTATCATCGATCCACTCGTTTTTGGCCATATAGCCACCAGACTTGAGATAATAAGCTCCAATCCACTCCTGATTTGCATAATGCCCATTCGCTTTTAGATAGAACCAGCTCTTATAAGTCTTGTCGAAGATCCATTCTTTTTCAGCCATGGCCCCACTGGTCTTGAGGTAGTAGCTTCCTTGCCATTTATCTGCTAGCATTCCCCCATCATGAGTAAAAGAGTACCAAGAGCCCTGGATTTTTTGCCACTTGTCTTGGACGTATCTGCCTGAATCGCTAGCATAGAACCAAGTATCCTTGATTTTGACCCAGTTGTTCTCAGCCAAGGCACCACTCTTCTTAAAGAGGTAGCCCTTGAAGGTTGTTTCGCTCAACATCCTTCCTTCTTTGTCAAAATAGTACCAAGTACCCTTGATTTTCTCCCATTTGTCTTGAGAGATTTTTCCTGACGGCAGAACGTAGTACCAAACGTGATTGACCTCTTGCCAACCTTGTGATGCCATGGCTCCACTTTGACCTAAGAAATAGCCATCAATGCTTGTATTGCTGAGCATGATTCCAGTTTGGTCAAAATAGTACCAAGCACCATTGATTTTTTTCCAAGCATTTTGAGTTAATCGTCCAGAAGGAGCAGCGTAATACCATTGATTCTCCAATTTGGTCCAGCTATTTTCCACCATAGCACCCTCTTGGTCAAAGGCATAACCTTTATAGATAGTGGACTGGAGACGGTCACCATTTTGGTCGAAGTAGTACCATTTGCCTTGAATTTTTTTCCAGTTCACTGCAGGTTGGTCATCTTGGTAGAAGCACCAGTGATGATTTTCTTGGTACCAGCCCTCCTTTTTGGGCTTGTCTTCTTGCACATCTACTTTTGGAAGAACTTCGGGTTCTGTATTCTCCTTAACAATAGCATCTTTTTGATCATCTTTGGATTGCTTTTCTTTAACAGCAGAAGGAGTTTGTGATTGGTTTTCTTCTGCAGAGACGGGAGCTAATATAGATCCTGCTATTGACAGAATCAGAGCACTGGCAAGTAGTAACTTTTTCACTTTCTATTTCCTAACTTTTTCTCTTTCCCTTTTAATCTTTATTTTTTATCAATTATCGAATTGAACTTCTTCTAGTAGATACTCGATAAAGCGTTCGCCCATCTTAGACAGGCTGGTTTTTTCATGCTGGATATAGACTAGTTCAATCGGGTCGTCAATGTCCAGTGGAATGGAAACGATATTGTCTCCGTTAAGGTTGCTGTTCAAAATCCCTGTTGCAATCGTGTAACCATCCAAACCAATCAAGAGATTAAAGAGGGTGGCACGGTCGCTGACTACGATAGATTTTTTGTGGTATTCCTGAGAGAGAATCTCTTCAGAGAAGTAGAAGGAGTTGTGAGTCCCTTGGTCATAGCTGAGGTAAGGGAAGTTCTCCAAGTCTTCTAGTTTAACCTTATCTTTCTTTGCCAGAGGATTGGTCTTGCTGACGAAGATATGGGGCTGGGCTGTAAAAAGATGGTGGGCCAAGAGGTGGTTGTCATCCAGCATTTCGTTAAAACATCACGGTTATAACTATTCAAAAAGAGGACACCGACTTCACTACGGAAGTTCTTGACATCGTCGATAATCTCCCAAGTCCGAGTTTCACGAAGGAAAAGTTCGTATTTTTCCATATCACTTTTTTTGAGCAAGGAGACAAAGGCATTGACTACAAAGGCATAGTGCTGAGAGGAAACACTGAAAAGTTCGCGGTGGGCGACAGGATTTTTATAGCGTTCCTCAAGAAGCTGAGTTTGCTCAACGACCTGACGGGCATAGGAGAGAAACTCCATCCCATCACGGGTTAAGGTAATGCCCTTGGGATTGCGGATAAAGATTTCAATGCCCATTTCATTTTCCAAGTCTCGAACGGCATTGGAGAGACTAGGTTGGGTGATAAAGAGTTGCTTGGCTGCTTCATTCATAGAGCCAGTTTCGACGATTTTGATAATATAGTGTAATTGTTGAATTCTCATGCTTTTATTGTACCATACTTGCGGAAGAATGGGCAATGAAGACGAAGAAAATAGGGGGAAAGAGCCGGTCCAGTATTGAAAAAAAGTCTAAAATCTGTTAGAATGAAAGCTATGAAAACATTCTATGATGTGCAGCAATTTCTCAAACAGTTTGGCATTGTTGTTTACATGGGGAAGCGCTTGTATGATATTGAACTGATGAAGCTCGAACTCTCTCGGATCTATGATGCAGGTCTGATGGACAAGCTAGACTATCTAGAGGCGGAAGCTGTTCTTCGTAGAGAGCACAAGATAGAATTAGACTACATAGAGAAAAATGGAGAGAAGAACTTATGACAATTTGGATTATTTGGGGAATTGTATTGGCGATGGTGGCATGGATGGGTTATAACTACCTTCGTATTCGTCGTGCGGCTAAGATTGTGGACAATGCAGAATTTGAAGCCTTGATTCGGAAAGGGCAATTGATTGATGTCCGTGAACCAGCAGAATTTCACAGAAAACATATCCTCGGAGCCCGCAATATTCCTTCAAATCAGTTGAAGTCAAGCCTTGCAGCCCTTCGCAAGGATAAACCTGTCCTTCTCTACGAAAATCAACGCGGACAACGAGTGACCGATGCAGCTCTCTATCTGAAAAAACAAGGTTTCTCTGATATTTATATCCTTTCTTATGGATTGGATTCTTGGAACGGGAAGGTCAAGACGAGCTAAGATCAAGGAAAAAGATGATAAAGTCGGTCTCCTATACTAAATTAATAAACATTTTAAGGAATTTTTAGAAAATGCAAGAAAAGAATAAAACCTCACGTAATATAGGTATCCTATCAATCGTAGGTAGTCTTTGGCTTCCATTACCAGGCATTATTTTAGGAACTCTTGCTATAATAGAAGCTAACACACGTCAAAAAAAGAATCTGGACTTGATTATAAAACAGAAAGAATTATAGCTATTGTAGGTATTGTTCTTTCTGCTCTTAACTGGATTATTGGAATTATCTTACATAAGAGTTAAAGAAGATTAAAAAGCTTTAAATTTAAAGCTTTTTTATTTTATCGACTCATCTCTAAGTAGTTTTTAATGATTTCCAATTCCTCTGGATTCAAGGGACGGTATTGCCCTTCTGCTAGTTCTGGGTCTAATGTAAAATCACCGAACTGGACTCGTTTTAGGGCAGTCACCTTGACACCAACTGAGAGGAACATTTTTTTAACCTGATGAAATTTTCCTTCTGAGATGGTAATAGAGGCATGGCTCTCTGTTGGGCTTGCGTACAGAATTTCGAGCTGAGCTGGTTTACAAGTGGTCCCATCTAAAAAGACAATCCCATCTTTGAATTTTTGGATATGGTCTGACGTGAGCGTTCCGTTTACTACCACTTGATAAGATTTATCGACATGGTACTGGGGATGAAGGAGTTGAAAACCAAGAGGTCCATTGTCTGTCAAAAGGAGCAGTCCCGTCGTATCGCGGTCTAGTCTGCCGATAGCATAGAGCTGGTCAGACTGGATGTCAGGTGGAAGGAGGTCCATGACGGTTGGAAGTTTCTTATCCTTGCTAGCTGTAACGACTCCGTATGGCTTATGAAGCATGAGGTAGTTGTGCTCGTAGCCTTGGATTTGTCGTCCTTGAAAGACTAATTTCTGCAACCCAGTGTCGACATTTTGAGCGAGTGAGCTGGCTGGACAATCATCTACTAGGATTTCTTTTTTTAATAGAGCCTGTTTCATAGCCTTGCGACTGACCTTTTCTTGGGCTAATAATCTATCTAAACGCATACCACCTTATCTTATCATAAGTCTCTGACTTTGAAAAGAGTTGACTTGACTAGAAAAGCAGAGTGAAAACATTTACACTTAGCTGAACTGTGATTTTTGAATGAGACTGTGGTATAATTGTTCAGTTAGAAATAAAAATTTAATTATTAGAGGAAATCATGACAAAATTAAGAGAAGATATCCGTAACATTGCGATTATCGCCCACGTTGACCACGGTAAAACAACCCTCGTTGACGAATTATTGAAACAATCTGAAACTCTTGATGCACGTACTGAATTGGCAGAGCGCGCTATGGACTCAAACGATATCGAAAAAGAGCGTGGAATTACCATCCTTGCGAAAAACACTGCCGTTGCCTACAACGGAACTCGTATCAACATCATGGACACACCAGGACACGCGGACTTCGGTGGAGAAGTTGAGCGTATCATGAAAATGGTTGATGGTGTTGTCTTGGTCGTGGATGCCTACGAAGGAACCATGCCACAGACTCGTTTCGTACTGAAAAAAAGCCTTGGAACAAGATCTTGTCCCAATCGTGGTTGTTAATAAAATCGACAAACCATCAGCTCGTCCAGCAGAAGTAGTAGACGAAGTATTGGAGCTCTTCATTGAGCTAGGTGCAGACGATGACCAGCTTGATTTCCCAGTGGTGTATGCTTCAGCTATCAACGGAACTTCTTCATTGTCAGACGATCCAGCTGATCAAGAAAAACAATGGCACCAATCTTTGATACCATTATCGACCATATCCCTGCTCCAGTGGACAACTCAGATGAACCGTTACAGTTCCAAGTCTCACTCTTGGACTACAATGACTTCGTAGGACGTATCGGTATTGGTCGTGTCTTCCGTGGTAGTGTGAAAGTTGGGGACCAAGTTACCCTTTCTAAACTAGATGGTACAACGAAGAACTTCCGTGTTACAAAACTTTTCGGTTTCTTTGGTTTGGAACGTCGTGAAATCCAAGAAGCAAAAGCGGGTGACTTGATTGCCGTTTCAGGTATGGAAGATATCTTTGTTGGTGAGACGATTACACCAACAGATGCAGTTGAGCCTCTTCCAATCCTTCACATCGATGAGCCAACGCTTCAAATGACCTTCTTGGTCAACAACTCACCATTTGCTGGTAAAGAAGGTAAATGGGTGACTTCTCGTAAGGTGGAAGAACGCTTGCAAGCAGAATTGCAAACAGACGTTTCCCTTCGTGTTGACCCAACGGACTCTCCAGATAAATGGACTGTCTCAGGACGTGGAGAATTGCACTTGTCAATCCTGATCGAAACTATGCGTCGTGAGGGTTATGAACTTCAAGTATCTCGTCCAGAGGTTATTGTAAAAGAAATCGACGGTGTTAAATGTGAGCCATTTGAACGTGTTCAAATCGATACTCCAGAAGAATACCAAGGTTCTGTTATCCAAAGCCTTTCTGAACGTAAGGGTGAAATGTTGGATATGATTTCAACCGGTAATGGTCAAACTCGTTTGGTCTTCCTTGTTCCAGCGCGTGGTTTGATTGGATACTCAACTGAGTTCTTGTCAATGACTCGTGGTTACGGTATCATGAACCATACCTTTGACCAATACTTGCCATTGATTCCAGGTGAAATTGGGGGACGTCATCGTGGTGCCCTTGTTTCCATCGATGCTGGTAAGGCAACAACCTATTCAATCATGTCTATCGAAGAACGTGGTACCATCTTTGTCAACCCAGGTACTGAGGTTTACGAAGGAATGATCATCGGTGAAAACTCTCGTGAAAACGACTTGACAGTTAACATCACTAAGGCCAAACAAATGACCAACGTACGTTCAGCTACTAAGGACCAAACAGCGGTTATCAAGACACCTCGTATCTTGACACTTGAAGAGTCTCTTGAGTTCTTGAATGACGATGAGTACATGGAAGTAACGCCTGAGTCTATCCGTTTGCGTAAGCAAATTCTCAACAAGGCAGAGCGTGAGAAAGCCAACAAAAAGAAAAAATCAGCTGAATAAGAGCTAGAAAGAGATAAAGATGGTCTATTTAATCATAGGGATACTCTTATTACTACTCTATGTATTTGCGACACCCCAAAGTATCAAAGGAACAGTCAACATCGTTATCTTGGTCTTTGTAGTTGTTGCTCTCTTGATTTTGCTGATGTTGTCCATCTTGCAAATCTTCCAATTACCGACAGAATTCTTTGTCACAATCGCCATGCTGGCTCTAGCCTACTTAGCTTGAGAGACATTACGCTCATGCCTGTAAAAAAGAGCAGAAGAAGATAAATAGAAAGAGAGCTATGGCTCTCTTTTTCTATGCTAGAATGAGGACTAGAGCATTTTCGTTTAGTATTATTTCCATAAAAATGGTAAAATAGTAGGAGTAGAAATGGAGTTTGAGACATGAAAGTAATCGATCAATTTAAAAATAAGAAAGTCCTTGTTTTAGGTTTGGCTAAGTCTGGTGAGTCTGCAGCTCGTTTGCTGGACAAGCTGGGTGCCATTGTGACGGTAAATGATGGCAAACCTTTTGAGGAAAATCCAGCTGCGCAAAGTTTGCTGGAAGAAGGGATCAAGGTTGTCACTGGTGGGCATCCTTTGGAGCTCTTGGATGAAGAGTTTGCCCTCATGGTAAAAAATCCAGGGATTCCTTATAGCAATCCCATGATTGAAAAGGCATTAGCAAAGGAAATTCCAGTCTTGACGGAGGTGGAGTTGGCTTACTTGATCTCAGAAGCGCCAATTATCGGTATCACAGGTTCAAATGGGAAAACGACCACAACGACTATGATTGGAGAAGTTTTGACTGCTGCTGGACAACATGGTCTCTTGTCAGGGAATATCGGCTATCCTGCTAGTCAAGTGGCTCAAACTGCAACAGCCAAGGACACGCTTGTCATGGAACTTTCTTCTTTCCAACTAATGGGAGTTCAAGAATTCCATCCTGAGATTGCGGTTATTACCAACCTCATGCCAACTCATATCGATTACCATGGCTCATTTGAGGAATATGTAGTAGCTAAATGGAATATCCAGAACAAGATGACAGCAACTGATTTCCTTGTTTTGAACTTTAACCAAGACTTGGCAAAAAAATTGGCTACCAAAACAGAGGCTACGGTTGTTCCATTTTCAACACTTGAGAAGGTTGATGGAGCTTATCTGGAAGATGGTCAACTTTACTTCCGTGGGGAAGTGGTCATGGCAGCTGATGAAATCGGTGTTCCAGGTAGTCACAATGTAGAAAACGCCCTTGCTACCATTGTTGTAGCCAAACTCCGTGGTGTAGACAGTCAAACCATCAAGGAAACTCTTTCATCTTTTGGTGGTGTCAAACACCGTCTCCAATTTGTGGATGAAATCAAAGGTGTCAAATTCTATAACGATAGCAAGTCAACCAATATTTTGGCAACTCAAAAAGCCTTGTCAGGATTTGACAACAGCAAGGTCATCTTGATTGCAGGTGGTTTAGACCGTGGAAATGAATTTGACGAATTGGTGCCAGACATTACTGGCCTCAAGAAAATGGTCATCCTTGGTCAGTCAGCAGAACGTGTTAAACGGGCAGCTGAGAAGGCTGGTGTGACTTACGTGGATGCGACTGATATTGCAGATGCGACCCGCAAGGCCTATGAGCTTGCGGCTCAAGGAGATGTGGTTCTCCTCAGTCCTGCCAATGCCAGTTGGGATATGTATGCTAACTTTGAAGTACGTGGCGACCTCTTTATCGACACAGTAGCGGAGTTAAAGGAATAATATGAAAAAAATTGTCTTTACAGGTGGGGGGACGGTTGGACACGTTACCCTCAATCTTTTGTTAATGCCCAAGTTTATCGAAGACGGCTGGGAAGTCCACTATATCGGGGATAAGAACGGAATCGAACACCAAGAAATCCTCAAGTCAGGTTTGAATGTGACCTTCCATTCCATTGCGACAGGGAAATTGCGTCGCTATTTTTCATGGCAAAATATGCTGGATGTCTTCAAAGTTGGTTGGGGAATTGTCCAATCTCTCTTTATCATGTTACGACTTCGTCCGCAAGCTCTCTTTTCTAAAGGGGGATTTGTCTCTGTGCCGCCAGTTATCGCTGCGCGTGTGTCTGGAGTACCTGTCTTTATCCACGAATCTGACCTATCCATGGGCTTGGCCAATAAAATTGCCTACAAATTTGCAACCAAGATGTACTCAACTTTTGAGCAGGCTGCTGGTCTTGCAAAAGTCGAGCATGTAGGAGCAGTGACCAAGGTTTCAGACCAAAAAACTTCAGAGCCAGATGAATTGGTGGATATCCAAACCCACTTTAATCCAAAATTGCCAACTGTATTGTTTGTTGGTGGTTCTGCAGGAGCTCGTGTCTTTAACCAATTGGTGACAGAACATAAAAAAGAGCTGACAGAGCGCTACAATATCATTAATCTCACTGGAGATTCTAGCCTCAATGAATTGAGTCAAAATCTCTTTCGTGTTGACTATGTGACGGACTTCTATCAACCCTTGATGGAGATGGCAGATGTGGTGGTGACGCGTGGTGGTGCCAATACGATTTTTGAGCTCTTGGCTATGGCGAAACTCCATCTCATCGTACCATTGGGTCGTGAAGCAAGTCGAGGAGACCAGATTGAAAATGCAGCCTACTTTGTTAAGAAAGGTTATGCAGAAGAACTTCAAGAAAGTGACTTGACCTTGGAAAGCTTGGAAGAGAAAATCAGTCACCTGCTTAGTCACAAGGATCAATACCAAGCTAGTATGAGGGCTTCAACTGAGTTGAAATCTCTTGATGATTTTTATGCCCTACTAAGAAAAGACTTATCATAAGGAAAATCAATGTCAAAGGATAAGAAAAAAGAATCAAACCCCAAGAAAGAATTGTCTGAATGGCAGAAACGAAACCAAGAATACCTAAAGAAAAAGGCTGAGGAAGAAGCTGCCCTAGCTGAGGAGAAGGAAAAGGAAAAACAAGCTCGAAAGGAGGCCAACTCGAAACTATTGGAGGAGGCCAAAAAATCCTCGAGTCAGTCGGACGAAGAAGATACAAGTCCAAGTAAGGAACTATCCGAAAAAGAAGAAAAATCTCAAAAGGATGACTATAAAGTCAACGAAGAAAAAGAGAAGAAGAAAAAAGAAAAACTAGCCAAGCCTAAAATCGCTCCAGTTCATATTTGGCGAGCTGTGAGTATCTTAGTGCCAAGTATTCTGGTCCTCCTTCTCTCAGTCTACCTGTTGACTCCGCTCTCGACCATCAAAAATATCGAAGTTAAGGGAAATAGTAACACCCAGGCGGACGACATTAAACAGGCTTCTGGGATTCAAGACAGCGACTATACCTTAGCCCTGTTGTTGGATAAGGAAAAATATGCTGAGCGAATCAAGTCCAACCATTGGATAGAGTCAGCAAAGATTGATTATCAATTTCCAACTAACTTTACGATTGAGGTTAAGGAATTTGATATTGCTGGTTACTATGTGACAGGTGAAGACCACTATCCAATTCTGTCTAGTGGAACAATTGACTCAAGCCCTGTCAACCTTTTGAACCTGCCTGAGACTTATCTGACAGTTACCTTTAACGACGAGCAGCAGGTGAAAGAGCTGATCACGGGATTGTCTACTATCAGTGAGGATATCAAGAGCCAAATCCAGAAAATCGAATTAGCGCCAAGCAAGGCAACAGCAGACCTTTTAAAAATTACCATGCTGGACACAGATGAAATATTGGTTCCCTTGTCAGAGTTAAGTAAAAAATTGCCTTATTATAGCAAAATTAAGCCACAACTAGCAGAACCGAGCTTTATTGATATGGAAGCTGGAATCTATAGTACTAGCCTAGCGGATAAACTTTTGCAAGAAGCTGAGGAAAAAGCTAAAAAAGAGGCACAGGAAGCTGAGAAGAAAAAACAGGAAGAAAAAGAAGCAGAAGAAAAGAAACAACAGCAACAACAATAAAGCCCAGTTTTTACTTGACAAGTTCCTATATAAATAATAGAATAGTAAAAAACCTTTAAAGCAGTCCAGAGAGGCAGCTAAGGTTAGACGGTGAAAGGGAGGAGACTACCCATTTTTCGTGGAACCTTGCTGCTAGCAGGTTCCTTTTTCATAGTCATTTTAAGGAGTTTGGTGGACTGTAAGAAGAATCAAAAGGAGAAATATATGCGTGAGAGTCGTCCAGTCATTGCCCTAGATTTTCCAAGTTTTGAAGAAGCGAAGGAATTCTTAGCCCTTTTTCCAGCAGAAGAAAACCTTTATCTAAAGGTAGGGATGGAGCTCTATTATGCAACGGGTCCTGAGATCGTGTCTTACTTGAAAGGCCTGGGTCATAGTGTCTTTTTGGACCTCAAGCTACATGATATTCCAAATACAGTCAAATCTGCCATGAAGGTTTTATCTCAGCTTGGTGTAGACATGACCAATGTTCATGCTGCTGGTGGTGTGGAGATGATGAAGGCTGCGCGTGAAGGTCTTGGGACACAAGCCAAATTGATCGCTGTGACCCAGCTTACATCAACGTCGGAAAGTCAGATGCAGAATTTTCAAAATATCCAAACCAGCCTGCAAGAGTCTGTGATTCACTATGCTAAAAAGACAGCTGAAGCGGGCTTGGATGGTGTCGTTTGCTCGGCTCAGGAAGTGCAACTCATCAAAGAAGCCACCAATCCAGATTTTATCTGTCTGACACCGGGAATTCGTCCAGCGGGAGCTGCGGTTGGAGACCAAACGCGTCATGACGCCAGCGGATGCTTATCAAATCGGTAGTGACTATATCGTAGTAGGACGTCCCATTACCCAAGCTGAGGATCCTGTTGCAGCTTATCATGCTATCAAGGATGAATGGAACCAAGACTGAAATTAAAGAAATAGATTAGAAAAACAAAAGGAGAATACTATGACACTTGCTAAAGATATCGCTAGCCACCTATTGAAAATTCAGGCAGTTTACCTCAAACCAGAAGAGCCTTTTACTTGGGCATCTGGTATCAAGTCACCGATTTACACTGATAATCGTGTGACACTAGCCTATCCAGAAACTCGTACCTTAATTGAAAATGGCTTTGTGGATGCTATCAAAGAAGCCTTTCCAGAAGTTGAGGTGATTGCAGGAACAGCAACAGCGGGGATTCCTCACGGAGCTATCATTGCTGACAAGATGAACTTGCCTTTTGCCTACATTCGTAGCAAACCAAAAGACCACGGTGCAGGCAACCAAATCGAAGGGCGGGTAGCTCAAGGTCAAAAAATGGTGGTGGTTGAAGACCTTATTTCAACTGGCGGTTCTGTTCTTGAAGCTGTAGCAGCCGCTAAACGAGAAGGAGCAGATGTGCTTGGAGTTGTAGCGATTTTCAGCTACCAATTGCCAAAAGCAGATAAGAATTTCTCAGATGCAGGTGTCAAATTGGTGACGCTGTCTAACTACAGCGAGCTGATTCACCTAGCTCAAGAAGAAGGTTACATCACACCAGAAGGACTCGCTCTCCTAAAACGCTTTAAAGAAGACCAAGAAAATTGGCAAGGATAATTTATAAAAAAGACCAGACAAATTTGAGCGAGCTTATCTGCCCAACTTTTAAAATGAAGGTCAGACTAAAGAAAAGGTCTCGATTAGTGAATTGATTTCCTCTTTTCTTCATAGTCAATTACAGTAAAACTCCTAGAACGATTGGAATATCCATCTTTCTAGGAGTTTTTTATTATGTATTTAATTGAGGTTTATTTGGAATGATTTTCATTCAAATCAGCTTTTCTTTTTAATTGATAGCCGCAAGAAGGTCGTCAGCTTGTTTGGCAAGTGATGAAGCAGTTGTTTCTTCTAACACCAATTTTCCGTCTGCCCAAGCAGAGTCATTGACACGAGCGGCAGTAAAGTCACCAACGACTTGTGTACGGATAAATGGCAAGAGGTCTTTGTAGATAGCGAAGAGTTGATCGTGACCACCATTAGCAACTGATGATACGGTTACAATCTTATCTTGAAGAGCTGATGGTCCTGAAGGATCTGATAGGTCAAGGGCACGGCTCAGCCAGTCAAGCAAGTTTTTCACTGGCCCAGGAATTGAGTGATTATAAACCGGTGAGAAAATCCAGATGGCATCCGCAGCAAGGACAGCTTCGCGAGCAGCAGCTACAGCTGGATGAGTTGGAACTTCAAGATCTTGGCTGAAGAGAGGTACAGCTGAATAATCAAGATAGCTAACTTCCGCTTTCCCAGCAAGTGCTTTTTCAGCTTCAAGGGCCATTTGGTGGTTGAAAGAACCTTGGCGTAGTGATCCGACGATAAATAGTACTTTTTTAGACATGATGTGTCTCCTTTAGTTAAAATTTAAAGAGCGAACTCTTTTGTTACCATCTATGTTACAACAAATAATACTAATTAGCAATAATTTTGTTCACAAATTTTTAAATTTTTTTAAAATCAGAATCAAATCCTCCTTTTTCCCCATCTTCCAAGATACTAAAAAGCATCTACAATAGAATTAATATGATCAGGAAGAACCTCTTCAATTTTTTTGCATCCAGCTGGTGTTAGTTTCAGGAAAAAAGAACGACGGTCTTTGGGGTCACAAGTTTTAGAAATCCACCCATCTCGAACCATATTTCGAATAACAACAGTCATGTTTCCAGAAGTGGCTAGCATTTTTTCAATCAAATCCTGAATACGCAGTTCTCCTTTGCTATAGAGAGTTTCCAGAACGGAAAATTGAGTAGGGGTTAGTCCGTGTTCTTTGGCAGCCTTGGTTTCATAAGGTTTAAAACTTCGCATCGCTTTATTGAGAACGATAGCAGTCTTCAAGTCTAATTGATTTTGGGAAATTTTTTTCTTTCAAATATTGTTTCATAAGGGTATTCTATCAATAAACAAATAGAAATACAAGAGGCATAGATTTTATAGGGAAAGATTCTTAGAATGTTCCTGTCTTCACTTGTAATAAAGGAAGAGAGATGGTAAAATAGACGAGTGAAACTAAGACAGAAAAAGTAAAAAACAAGCTACTTATACAATACGGAATTGGCATTGCTTTGGTATTGCTAGTCATGACTACTTCCTTTCTTTACCTGATATCGCTCAGTATGAAACCTTATCAAGATGCTAGGGTTGAGGGGGAAAAACTAGCCAAGCAGTATGCAGAATTGGAAAAGGCAGATCAGGTTGATTTTTTTAATGGTTTGGAAGCATATTACAGCGTTCTGGGGCATAATAAAAAGCAAGAGGCCATTGCCGTACTGATTGAAAAGAATGACCACAAGATTTACGTTTATCAGCTAGATAAGGGGATTTCTCAAGACAAGGCGGCGACGATTTCGAGGGAAAAAGGAGCTAGCGACATTGACAAGATCACCTTTGGTCGTTATCAGGACAAGCCAATTTGGGAAGTTAAGTCAGGAAACCAGTACTATCTAGTCGATTTTGAAACAGGAGCAGTGATCCAATAAGGAGGGCATATGAAACTATCCAAGCGTGTACTAGAAATGGAAGAGAGTGTCACTCTAGCCAGTGATGCAAGAGCCAAAGCATTAAAAGCTCAAGGAAAGGATGTTCTTTTCTTAACCTTGGGACAGCCTGATTTTCATACTCCTGAAAACATTCAGGATGCAGCGGTGGAAGCGATTCGAGATGGACGAGCTTCCTTCTACACAGTTGCTTCAGGTCTACCAGATTTAAAGGCTGCGGTTAATACCTACTTTGAACGCTACTATGGGTATTCTGTAGCAGCCAACGAGGTCACTTTTGCCACAGGCGCAAAGTTCTCTCTATATACCTTTTTTATGGCCGTGGTCAATCCAGGTGATGAGGTCATCATTCCTACACCTTACTGGGTCAGTTATGGGGATCAAGTCAAGATGGCAGAAGGGGTGCCGGTCTTTGTCCAAGCCAAGGAAGACAATCACTTTAAAGTAACAGTCGAGCAGTTAGAAGCGGCCCGAACAGATAAGACCAAGGTCTTGGTTCTCAATTCACCATCGAATCCGACCGGTATGATTTACAATCGTGAGGAATTGCTGGCTATCGGAGATTGGGCGGTAGAGCATGATGTCCTTATCCTAGCAGATGATATCTACGGACGTCTGGTTTATAATGGAAATGAATTTGTTCCAATTTCTAGCCTGTCAGAAGCTATTCGCAAGCAAACCATTGTCATCAACGGTGTATCTAAAGCATATGCCATGACTGGTTGGCGGGTAGGTTATGCGGTGGGAAATCCTGAGATTATCGCTGCTATGAGCAAACTAACAGGTCAAACAACCTCAAACCTGACTGCTGTATCACAATATGCTACCATTGAAGCCCTAACTGGACCACAAGACTCTGTCGAAACCATGCGCCAAGCATTTGAGGAACGGTTGAATACCATTTATCCTCTCTTGTGCCAAGTTCCAGGATTTGAAGTTGTCAAGCCTCAAGGAGCCTTCTATCTCTTCCCAAATGTTAAAAAAGCGATGGAAATGAAGGATTATACCGATGTGACAGAGTTTACAACGGCTATTCTCGAAGATGTTGGTCTTGCCTTGATTACAGGAGCTGGATTTGGAGCACCAGAAAATGTTCGTCTCAGCTATGCCACAGACTTGGATACACTAAAAGAAGCTATTCGCCGTTTGCATCAATTTATGGAGGAAGTGTAATGATAGATCATTTCACCCTTAAGGTAAAGAATTTAGAAGTTTCTAAAGCTTTCTATCAAGCCACTTTAACTGCTTTAAATTATCACCTTCAATTTGATACGGGGCAGGTCGTTAGTTTCACAGAACCGCGAAATGTGGATCCAGGTGGTGATTTTTGGCTAAGTGTTGGTCAACAAGAGCCGATGCATTTTGCCTTTAGTGCTCAAACTTGTCAAGAAGTAGATGCTTTCTATCAAGCGGCTTTGGCTGCTGGAGGAAAGGATAATGGTGCACCTGGCGAACGTAAATTACCATGTGGGATACTATGCGGCCTTTGTGATAGACCCAGATGGAAATAACATAGAGGCAGTGTGCCATAAAGAAGAATAGAAAAGGAAAAACAATGACAAAACGTGTAACAATTATCGAAGTAAAAGATTACGTTGGTCAAGAAGTGACCATCGGGGCCTGGGTTGCCAACAAATCAGGAAAAGGAAAAATTGCCTTCTTGCAATTGCGTGATGGAACAGCCTTTTTCCAAGGAGTTGCCTTCAAACCAAACTTTGTAGAAAAATTTGGCGAAGAAGTTGGTCTTGAAAAATTTGAAACGATCAAACACTTGAGCCAAGAGACTTCTGTTTATGTGACAGGGGTTGTCAAAGAAGATGAGCGTTCTAAGTTTGGCTATGAGCTCGATATCACTGACATCGAAGTCATCGGTGAATCTCAAGATTACCCAATCACTCCAAAAGAACACGGAACAGACTTCTTGATGGACAACCGTCACTTGTGGCTCCGTTCTCGTAAGCAAGTAGCAGTGATGCAAATCCGTAACGCTATCATCTATGCAACTTATGAGTTCTTCGACAAGAACGGCTTCATGAAGTTTGATAGCCCAATTCTTTCAGGAAATGCTGCAGAAGATTCAACTGAACTTTTTGAAACAGACTACTTCGGAACCCCAGCCTACTTGAGCCAATCAGGTCAGCTTTATCTTGAAGCGGGTGCGATGGCTCTTGGTCGCGTATTTGACTTTGGTCCAGTATTCCGTGCGGAGAAATCAAAAACGCGCCGTCACTTGACTGAGTTCTGGATGATGGATGCGGAGTACTCATACTTGACGCACGATGAGTCACTTGACTTGCAAGAAGCATATGTAAAAGCCCTTCTTCAAGGTGTTCTCGACCGTGCTCCTCAAGCTTTGGAAACCTTGGAACGTGATACAGAGCTTTTGAAACGCTACATTGCAGAGCCCTTCAAACGCATCACTTACGATCAAGCCATTGACCTTTTGCAAGAGCATGAAAACGATGAAGATGCTGACTACGAGCATCTTGAGCATGGCGATGACTTTGGTTCACCACACGAAACATGGATTTCAAACCACTTTGGTGTGGCAACATTTGTTATGAACTACCCAGCAGCTATCAAGGCCTTCTACATGAAACCAGTTCCTGGAAATCCAGAGCGCGTACTTTGTGCAGACTTGCTTGCACCAGAAGGTTACGGAGAAATCATCGGTGGTTCTATGCGTGAGGAAGACTACGATGCCCTTGTCGCTAAAATGGAAGAACTTGGCATGGATCGTACAGAGTATGAATTTTACCTTGACCTTCGTAAATATGGTACAGTACCACACGGAGGATTTGGTATCGGTATTGAACGTATGGTAACCTTCGCAGCTGGTACAAACACATCCGCGAAGCTATTCCATTCCCACGTATGTTGCATCGTATCAAACCATAAACTAGTAAAAAGAAGATATTTTCATCTTCTTTTTTCACTTTTATCTTGCTATCTATCAGTTTTTCTAGTATAATAGTTTATTGTGAGCAAACCTCACTTACCCCTTGCAAAGACTAGGGGTCATTAGACCAAAAGGAGGAACATATCAATGGCTAAATACGAAATTCTTTATATCATTCGTCCAAACATTGAAGAAGAAGCGAAAAACGCTTTGGTAGCACGTTTTGACTCTATCTTGACTGACAACGGTGCAACTGTTGTTGAATCAAAATCATGGGAAAAACGTCGTCTTGCATACGAAATCCAAGATTTCCGTGAAGGACTTTACCACATCGTTAACGTTGAAGCAAACGACGACGCAGCTCTTAAAGAGTTTGACCGTCTTTCAAAAATCAACGCTGACATTCTTCGTCACATGATCGTCAAACTTGACGCGTAAGAAGGTAAATTATGATTAACAATGTTGTACTTGTAGGGCGTATGACACGTGACGCTGAGTTACGTTATACCCCATCAAATGTAGCAGTTGCGACTTTTACTCTTGCAGTAAACCGTACATTTAAGAGTCAAAATGGCGAACGTGAGGCTGATTTCATCAATGTCGTTATGTGGCGCCAACAGGCTGAAAATCTTGCTAACTGGGCTAAAAAAGGCTCTCTTATCGGGATCACAGGCCGTATCCAGACTCGTAGTTACGATAACCAGCAAGGACAACGTGTCTACGTAACAGAAGTCGTGGCTGAGAATTTCCAAATGTTGGAAAGCCGCGGAGTGCGTGAAGGACATACAGGTGGCGCTTATTCTGCACCAACTGCTGGCCAATCAGCACCTGCAAACCCAGTACCAGACTTTTCACGTTCTGAAAATCCATTTGGAGCAACCAATCCATTGGACATTTCAGATGATGATTTACCATTCTAATGGACAATTAATACTATAAAGGAGAAAAAACATGGCTCAACAACGTCGTGGCGGATTCAAACGCCGTAAAAAAGTTGATTACATCGCAGCAAACAAAATTGAATATGTTGATTACAAAGATACTGAGCTTCTTAGCCGTTTCGTTTCAGAACGTGGGAAAATCCTTCCTCGTCGTGTAACAGGAACTTCAGCTAAAAACCAACGTAAAGTAACAACAGCTATCAAACGCGCTCGCGTAATGGCTTTGATGCCTTTCGTAAACGAAGATTAAAGAAAAAAAAGACCCCAACGGGTCTTTTTTTCACGAGCTTTGAAATGAGAAGGCGAGTCAGGTCCGAGGGACCTCTTTTTCTGATCCACCCGGGTCTTTTTTCAGATTCGGTTGAACCTCTTTTTCAGACTTTTACGGGGTTCTGTTGGACAGAGCTACTTTTGACCTAGTAAGATGCTTTTTTCTTACTAGGTTATTTCTTTTTATTTTTATTATCGTGCTATAATGGTAGGAGAAAGTTTTAAAGGAGTAGCTTATGAAGACGACGTGTTCAATTAGAAAAATGCAAGAATCTGACATTAAAGATCTCTCTCGAGGATTTACTAGCCAAGGTTGGCCAAGTAGAGAGGAGATTTTAACTCGATACTTTAAGGAGCAGGAAAGTGGAGAGAGGGAAGTGTTAATTGCTGACCTTACTGGTGTAGTAGCGGGCTACATTACTATTTTACCTGATGCTAAGCAGGGACCCTTTGCTGGAATGGCTCCAGAACTGTCAGATTTCAATGTCTTTGAAGCCTTTCAAAACCAAGGTATTGGCAATCTCTTGATAGAAGAAGCAGAAAAACGAGTAAAGCTTTTTTCGGACAAAGTGACGTTAGGTGTAGGTTTGCACTCAGGCTATGGAGCTGCCCAGAGATTGTACATCAAGAGAGGCTATATTCCAGATGGTTCAGGCGTTTGGTATCGAAACCAACCTTTGGAAATGAATGCCACTATTCAAAATAATGATGATTTAGTTCTGTACTTATCCAAGGAATTAGAATAAGAGATAGCGAATTTTTTGGAGATGTGGGATTTCTCTACTTTATGGTATAATGGAAAGAGTTAGATTGAAAGAGGTAGAGAGATGGATGCAAAATTAAAATACAAGGCAAAGAAGATTAAAATCGTCTTTTTTGATATCGATGATACCCTGCGTGCGTCAAGGACAGGTTTTATTCCGGATACAATTCCTACTGTCTTTAAGCAGTTGCGTGAAAAAGGGATTTTGACAGGAATTGCTTCTGGGCGTGGCATTTTTGGAGTTGTTCCAGAGATTCGTGAACTCAATCCGGACTTTTTTGTAACCTTGAATGGTGCTTATATAGAAGATAAAAAAGGAAATATTATTTATCAACATCGGATTGAGAAGTCAGATGTTGAGGAGTATATCTCTTGGGCCAAGCAAGAGGGGATTGAATATGGTTTGGTTGGCAGTCATGCTGCTAAACTCTCCACTCGGACAGAAATGATCAGTGAGGCTATTGATCCGATTTACCCGAACTTGGATGTGGATCCTGACTTCCATGAAAAAGCAGATATTTACCAGATGTGGACCTTTGAAGATAAAGGGGATGACTTGCACTTGCCAGATTCCTTGTCGGATAAACTTCGCATGGTGCGTTGGCATGAACATTCATCTGATATCGTGCCCATTTCAGGATCAAAAGCAAGTGGTGTAGCTAAGGTTGTGGAGCATCTAGGCTTGAAACCAGAAAATATCATGGTTTTTGGAGACGGTCTCAATGACTTGGAACTCTTTGATTATGCAGAAATTAGTATTGCCATGGGAGTTTCCCATGAAAAAATCAAAGAAAAAGCAGATTATACTACAAAAACAGTAGAAGAAGATGGTGTTTTTGATGCCTTAACTAAGTTTGGTTTAGTAGAAAAAGAATTGTATTTCCCACAAGTAGACATTGAAACAGTAGAAGGTCCGCTAGCGACCATTAAGACAAATCACGGAGACTTGCGTATCAAGCTCTTCCCTGAACATGCTCCTAAAACAGTAGCTAACTTTATCGCTCTTTCAAAAGATGGTTACTATGATGGCGTCATTTTCCACCGCATCATCAAGGACTTTATGATCCAAGGTGGAGACCCAACTGGTACTGGTATGGGAGGAGAATCTATCTATGGAGATGCTTTTGAAGATGAGTTTTCTGAAGAACTCTATAATGTTCGTGGGGCTCTGTCTATGGCCAATGCTGGGCCAAATACCAATGGCAGTCAGTTCTTTATCGTGCAAAACCAACACTTGCCATACTCTAAGAAAGAGATTGCGCGTGGTGGTTGGCCAGAACCAATCGCTGAGATTTATGCAGAGCAAGGCGGAACTCCTCACCTTGACCGCCGTCACACTGTTTTTGGGCAATTGGTCGATGCAGAATCTTTTGCAGTCTTGGATGCCATTGCAGCTGTTGAAACTGGTGCTATGGACAAGCCAGTTGAAGATGTAGTAATTGAAACGATTGAAATTGAGGACTAATATGAAAATTGGTGATAAGCTAAAGGGGCGTATTACAGGAATTCAGCCTTATGGTGCCTTTGTCGAATTAGAGACAGGGGTGATTGGGCTGATCCATATTTCAGAGATTCGGACAGGATTTATCGAAAATATCTATGAAGTTTTGAAAATTGGTGAAGAAGTGCAAGTTCAGGTTGTTGATTTGGACGAATTTCAGGTAAAGCCAGTCTGTCTATTCGCACGCTGGAGGAAGAAAAACACCAACTGCCAAGACGAAGACGTTTTTCAAATGACCGTATCAAGCACGGTTTTGCTCCACTTAGCCGAATGATGCCTGTCTGGACAAGGGAAGCCCTCAACAATCTGAAAGAGAAAAACTAGTCTATTAGATTTCGTATTTTAAAATCAATATATGGAAGAACAATTATTAAAATCAGGAGAGCGCATCAACCAGCTCTTTTCGACAGATATCAAGATCATTCAAAATAGAGAAGTATTTAGCTATTCGGTGGATAGTGTTCTCTTGTCACGCTTTCCTCGCTTTCCTAAAAATGGCTTAATTGTGGACTTTTGTGCTGGAAATGGTGCAGTTGGACTTTTTGCAAGTAGTCGTACCAAGGCCAAAATTCCTCTCTGTGGAGATTCAGGAGCGCTTGGCGGATATGGCTGAGCGTTCAGTTCAATTGAATGGTTTGGAAGAGCAGATGCAGGTTATCTGCGATGATTTGAAAAATATGCCTGCACACATTAAGGGAAGTAAGGTGGATATGATCTTGTGCAATCCGCCTTATTTCAAGGTGGACCCGCATTCCAATCTGAACGAGAGTGAACACTACCTCTTAGCTAGACATGAAATTACAACTAATCTAGAGGAAATCTGTCGAAGTGCTCAGAGTATTCTCAAGTCTAATGGCCGTTTGGCTATGGTTCATCGTCCAGATCGACTTTTGGATATTCTAGACATGCTTCAACGTCACAATTTGGCACCTAAGCGCCTGCAATTTGTCTATCCTAAACGAGAGAAGGAGGCAAATATGCTCTAATCGAAGCTATCAAGGATGGATCGACGAGTGGCTTCAAGGTCTTGCCACCACTCATTGTTCACAATGACGATGGCTCCTATACGCCAGAAATCCAAGAGATTTACTATGGATCATAAGGCATATATGTATGTGGTGGAGTGCCGTGACGGTTCTTACTATACTGGTTATACGACAGATGTGAAGAAACGCCTTGCCGTTCATAATAGTGGTAAGGGTGCCAAGTATACCCGAGCTCGCTTGCCAGTCAAACTCATCTATGTAGAGGGCTTTGCTAGCAAGGAAGAAGCCATGTCTGCAGAGGCTCTCCTCAAACGTAAGAAACGTCCACAGAAAGAACGGTTTTTATCTGAAAATCATTCAAAAAATCTAGTTAGCGATATTGATGTCTAATGAGGAGTCCTTTGACTCCTCTTACTTTTGTCAAAAGAGAAAAAAAGTGCTAAAATAAGATGAATAAATTTAAAGAGGTATTATCATGTCTAAGATTCTAGTATTTGGTCACCAAAATCCAGATTCAGATGCCATCGGGTCATCTGTAGCCTTTGCTTATCTTGCAAAAGAGGCTTATGGATTGGACACAGAAGCAGTAGCACTTGGAACACCAAACGAAGAAACAGCCTTTGTTTTGAACTATTTGGTGTTGAAGCACCGCGCGTCATCACATCTGCTAAAGCAGAAGGTGCAGAGCAAGTTATCTTGACTGACCACAATGAATTCCAACAATCTGTTTCAGATATCGCTGAAGTAGAAATTTATGGTGTTGTAGACCACCACCGTGTAGCTAACTTTGAAACTGCAAGCCCGCTTTATATGCGCTTGGAACCAGTTGGATCTGCATCTTCAATTGTTTACCGCATGTTCAAAGAACACGGTGTAGCAGTTCCTAAAGAAATTGCAGGTTTGATGCTTTCAGGTTTGATTTCAGATACCCTTCTTTTGAAATCACCAACAACTCACCCATCTGATAAAGTTATTGCTCCTGAATTGGCAGAATTAGCAGGCGTGAACATGGAAGAGTACGGTCTCGCTATGCTCAAGGCTGGTACAAACTTGGCTAGCAAATCTGCTGAAGAATTGATTGACATCGATGCTAAGACCTTTGAACTCAACGGAAATAAGGTTCGTGTTGCCCAAGTAAACACAGTTGATATTGCTGAAGTCTTGGAACGTCAAGCAGAAATTGAAGCTGCAATGCAAGCTGCCAACACAGCAAATGGCTACTCTGACTTTGTCTTGATGATTACAGATATCGTCAACTCAAACTCAGAAATCCTAGCACTTGGTGCTAATATGGACAAGGTGGAAGCAGCCTTTAACTTCAAACTTGAAAACAACCATGCTTTTCTTCCAGGTGCTGTTTCACGTAAGAAACAAGTGGTGCCTCAGTTGACTGAAAGCTTTAATAGCTAATAGTCTGAGTGATAATTCATAATGAGGAAACTTTGTTTTCCTTATATCGAAAGGAGTTTCGGCTCCTTTTTTTCTAGGAGAGAAAGATGTTAGAAAATGGTGACTTGATTTTTGTGAAGGATCTTTCAGATATGGGGCAGGCTATCCAAGCTTCCACTGGGAACTATAGTCATGTAGCTATCTTTTTAGACGATTTGATTTATCATGCTAGTGGGCAAGCAGGTGTTATTTGTCAAGAACCAGTAGAATTTTTTGAACCGACTCATCTCTATGACCTTTATACCTACCCAGATATTGCAGCTGACTTGGTAAAGGAAAGAGCTAGCAAACATATAGGTGCACCCTATAATGCCTCTTTATATCCAGATGGATCTGGCTTTTACTGCTCCCAGTATATCGCTGAAATCTTACCTATTTTTGAAAGTGTTCCGATGAAATTTGGGGATGGAGAGCAGGAGATTAGTGATTTTTGGAGAGAATATTATGGGAAACTCGAACTTCCTGTGCCTCTGAACCAGCCGGGGACTAATCCCAGTCAGTTAGCAGCATCTCCTCTTTTAGAATGTAAAGAAAGGAATCTTCATGATTCAGATTTTTAATCCCTCTCGTTTGACTCGACAGCCATTTTTTATAGATTTGGTGGACTATCTGGACCAGCATGATGATGTAATCCTCCGAGAAATCAAGGCTCAGTTTCCAGATGTGGCAGTTGATAAACTCATGGAAGAGTATATTAAGGCAGGCTTGATCCTAAGGGAAAACAAACGATATTTTCTCAATCTCCCTTTTCTAGAATCGATAGACAATCTATCCCTTGACCAAGAGATTTTTGTCAGAGAGGATAGTCCAGTCTATCAAGCCTTGTTAGAGAAGACTTTTGAGACGGAATTGCGCAATCAAACCAATGCAGCCATTTTAGTCGAATCTACGGATTTTGCCAGAGAAAAAATGACCCTGTCTAATTATTTCTACAAGGTAAAGAATCAATATCCTTTGACAGAAAAACAGCAGGAACTCTATGCCATTTTGGGAGATGTCAATCCAGAGTATGCCCTCAAGTACATGACGACTTTTTTACTCAAATTCCTCAAAAAGGATCAGCTCATGCAGAAACGGCGTGATATCTTTGTGGACAGTTTAGTCGTCTTGGGTTATATTGTTCAAAACGAAGAAGGGAAATATGAGTTGGCTGTTGATTTTGACAAGGAATGCTTGTCTTTCTATTTGCCTTAATTGTTTGCTTTTGAGCAGATTGTTTGACTTTACTAAAGAATAAGCATAAACTGAATGTAAGCGATAACCATTATCGTATTAAAACAAAAAGGAGACAGAGCTATGTCACTTGAAAATAAATTGGAACAAGCAACTGGTGCTATCAAAGAAGGATTTGGTAAGGTTACTGGTGATAGCAAAACAGAAGCAGAAGGTGCTGTAGAAAAAACAGTTGCCAAAGCAAAAGAAGTTGTTGAAGATGCTAAGGGTGCTGTAGAAGGTGCCGTTGAAGGTCTTAAAAACTCATTTAAGAAAGAAGACTAAAAAAATCAAGGGAGGACTTCCCCTGATTTTTTGATTTTATAGGTAACGTTCTGCAACGGCTGCATCTCCAGGGTAGGATTCTTTCACTCCATTGACGATCTGGTAGCAGTCAGCTCCCTTACCTGCAATAATCACGGCATCGAGTTCTTGGTCTGTAATGGCCATTGCCGCCTTGATGGCTTGTTCGCGATCGGTAATCTTTTCAACAGGATGGCTGATATAGCTACTGATTTCATCTGCAATTGCCATTGGATCTTCATAGTTGGGGTCATCGGCTGTGAGAAAGATTTGAATCTCAGGGTGTTGATTGAGGAGGAGACCAAAGTCTTTGCGACGACTTTCCCCCTTGTTTCCAGTCGAACCGAGAACCAGAGCGATTTTTCCAGTTTGATGAGTTTCAACTACATTGATGAGTTTTTTCAGACTGTCCCCATTGTGGGCATAGTCAATGAAAACCTTAGCTCCATTTTTCTGTGTGAGGACTTCCATACGTCCAGGAACTCGGGTTGCAGCAATTCCTTTTTTGATGTCCTCTAGACTAGCACCTAGACGAAGGCAGGCAAGTCCAGCAGCAACTGCATTTTCTTGGTTAAAGTGGCCAATTAGCTGAATATCATAATCGCTAGCGAGTTTTCCTGTAGCTGAAAAGCTAAAGGCTTTGGAATTCTCGATTTGGTTGTCAGACTTACTACCATAGAAGTCATGCTCTTGCTGTTCCACTTGTTCTTTCAGTACAGAGAAGTGGTCCATGTCGCTGTTAATGATAACTGATCGGCTATTTTTCATCAAGAGACGTTTGTGGTAGAAGTAATCTTCAAAAGTCGGATGCTCAATCGGACCGATATGATCAGGAGTGATGTTAAGAAAGACTCCTACATCAAAGGTCAGACCATAGACTCGATGGACTAGATAGGCTTGACTAGAGACTTCCATTACGAGATGGGTTCTACCATTTTTAACAGCCTGAGCCATCATGTTGAAAAGATCGATATTTTCAGGTGTTGAAAAGGAAGATTTAAAGAAGGTCTTGCCATCTAGAGTTGTGTTCATAGTTGACAAAAGGGCTGTTGGGTAGCGTTGAGATAGGATGTTGTATGCAAAGTAAGCTGCTGTTGTCTTACCCTTGGTCCCTGTGAAGGCGAGAATTTTGAGTTTCTCTTGGGGATTACCGTAAAATTCCATAGCAATCAAACTCATGGCTTTCTTGATGTCATTCACGACAATAACAGGGATACCGACTTCATAGTCCTTTTCAGCCACATACCAAGCTAAGCCCTGAGTTATAGCAGAAAGCAGGTATTCTTTTTTAAAGGCAGCGCCTTTTGCAAAAAAAAGAGTGCCCTCTTTTACTTTCCGGCTGTCGTAACTGATGCTGTCAAAAACAACTTCGCTGTAGTTGTAGTGGTAGTGTCCTTGGTCGATAATCTCGCGAAAAAGGCCATCTTTCTTTAAAATATCTAATACATTTTCAATCTTAATCATACTTTCTATTATAAACTTCAAGCCCGAATTTTACAAGTAACAAGGAAAAGTTTATAATGGAAGATAAGGAACTTTCCTAGTTATCAAAATTGAATGAGGAAGCTATGTCTAACGAAAACAATCACCAGCAAGCCCAGATGTTGCGAGGGACTGCTTGGCTAACAGCTAGTAATTTTATTAGTCGCCTGCTTGGTGCTATCTATATTATTCCCTGGTATATCTGGATGGGAACCTATGCCGCCAAGGCAAATGGTCTCTTTACAATGGGCTACAATATCTATGCTTGGTTCTTGCTGATTTCAACAGCGGGTATCCCAGTTGCGGTCGCCAAGCAAGTGGCTAAGTACAATACCATGCGAGAAGAAGAGCATAGCTTTGCCTTGATTCGGAGTTTCCTAGGCTTTATGACAGGCTTGGGCCTAGTCTTTGCCTTGGTCTTGTATCTCTTTTCTCCTTGGTTGGCAGATTTGTCTGGTGTGGGGAAAGACCTGATTCCCATCATGCAGAGCTTGGCTTGGGCGGTCTTGATATTCCCATCTATGAGTGTCATCAGAGGCTTCTTCCAAGGGATGAACAACCTCAAGCCCTATGCCATGAGTCAAATCGCCGAGCAGGTGATCCGTGTTATCTGGATGTTGCTGGCGACCTTCTTCATTATGAAGATGGGGTCTGGTAACTACCTATCAGCAGTTACCCAGTCGACCTTTGCAGCTTTTGTGGGGATGGTGGCTAGTTTTGCAGTCTTGATTTATTTCTTTCCAAGGAGGGACTGCTTCAAAAGGTATTTGAAACACGGGACAAGATCAATAGCAAGCGACTTTTAGTTGATACCATCAAGGAAGCCATTCCCTTTATCCTTACAGGATCAGCCATCCAGCTCTTCCAGATTTTAGACCAGATGACCTTCATCAATAGCATGACCTGGTTTACCAACTACAGCAATGAAGACTTGGTTGTCATGTTTTCTTATTTCTCTGCCAACCCTAATAAAATTACTATGATTTTGATTTCTGTCGGTGTCTCGATTGGAAGTGTTGGTTTGCCACTTTTGACGGAAAATTATGTCAAAGGTGATTTGAGAGCTGCTGCTCGTCTTGTCCAAGATAGTATGACCATGCTCTTTATGTTTCTATTACCAGCAACAGTTGGAGTCGTCATGGTGGGTGAGCCTCTCTATACAGTCTTTTATGGTAAGCCAGATAGTCTGGCCATGGGCTTGTTTGTCTTTGCGGTTTTACAGTCTACTATTTTAGGCTTGTATATGGTCTTGTCTCCTATGCTTCAGGCCATGTTCCGAAACCGCAAGGCAGTTCTTTACTTTATCTATGGTTCCATTGCTAAGATCGTCTTGCAATTGCCAAGTATTGCTATTTTCCACAGCTACGGTCCCTTGATTTCAACGACTATCGGCTTGATCATTCCGAATGTCTTGATGTACCGAGATATCTGCCAGGTAACGGGTGCTCGTCGAAAGATTATCTTGAAGCGGACAATTTTAATTACGATTTTGACAATAGTCATGTTTATCTTAGTTGGTTTCCTACAGTGGATTTTAGGATTTTTCTTCCAACCAACAGGACGTTTGTGGAGCTTCCTATATGTTGCTCTTATAGGCGGTATAGGTGGAGCCCTCTATGGCTTCATGAGTCTAGCTATTTGCTTGTTGGATAAAGTAATCGGGAAATCGAAGGCAGAACGCTTGCGAGCACGATTTAAATTATCATAAAAAAATAAATTATAAATATAGATAAAGAAACAACCTTTCTGTTGTATGAAGGTTGTTTTTATTCTGTTTTTATCAAAAAAAGGAGTATTTTTTTCTAAAGTTAATAGAGTGAAAATATGTTTTTTTAAATTTTTGTTTAAAAAAACTATTGACTAAATAAAACTTAAGTTGTATAATAAGTCAAATATTAAAAACAGGAGGTTCTGGAAATGAAAAAGTCTAAGGCCAAGTATCTGACACTGGCAAGTGTCGTGTTAAGCGCAGGGATCCTACTAAGCGCATGTGGGAACTCAACAAGTTCATCAAAAACATATAACTATGTTTATTCAAGTGATCCATCTAGTTTGAACTATCTGGCTGAAAACCGTGCAACAACCAATGACATCGTTACCAATTTGGTGGATGGGTTGATGGAAAATGATCAATACGGTAACTATGTTCCATCATTGGCAGAGGATTGGACTGTTTCTCAGGACGGTTTGACCTATACTTACAAATTGCGTAAGGATGCAAAATGGTATACTTATGAGGGTGAAGAATACGCCCCTGTAACGGCCCAAGACTTCGTGACAGGTTTGAAATATGCTGCTGACAAAAATCCGAAGCCTTGTACCTGGTTCAAGACTCTGTAGCAGGTTTGGATGACTATATCAACGGTAAAACAACAGACTTTTCAACTGTCGGTGTCAAGGCGATTGACGACCAAACAGTTCAGTATACTTTGACTCGACCAGAACCTTATTGGAATTCTAAAACTACGTCCACTATTCTCTTTCCTGTTAATGCTGATTTCTTGAAATCAAAAGGAGATGACTTTGGTAAGGTGGATCCTTCTAGTATTTTGTACAGTGGACCTTTCTTGATGAAATCCTTTGTTTCAAAATCTGTTATCGAATACAAGAAAAATCCGAATTACTGGGATGCTAAAAATGTCTTTGTGGACGATGTGAAATTGACCTACTATGATGGAAGTGACCAAGATGCCTTAGCACGTAACTTTACAGAAGGAGTATACAGCTACGCACGTCTCTATCCAAATAGCTCAAGTTTTGAAGGGATTAAAGAGAAGAATAAAGACAATATCATCTACAGCATGCAAGATGCCACTTCTTTCTACTTGAACTTTAACCTGGATAGAAAATCTTATAATTTCACTTCTAAAACGACTGACATCGAAAAGAAATCTACCCAAGAAGCAGTTCTGAATAAAAACTTCCGCCAAGCTATCAATTTTGCCTATAACCGTACGGCCTATGGGGCACAATCTCAAGGGGAAGACGGAGCAACGAAGATTATTCGTAACCTGGTTGTACCTCCTACATTTGTAAGCATCAACGGAAAAGACTTTGGTGATGTTGTTTCAGAAAAGATGGTTAACTATGGCCAAGAATGGCAAGGAATCAACTTTGCGGATGCGCAAGACCCATACTACAATCCTGACAAGGCTAAAGCTAAGTTTGCGGAAGCTAAGAAAGAACTAGAAGCCAAAGGTGTTCAGTTCCCGATTCACTTGGATAAGACTGTAGAAATGACCAATAAGACAGAAATTCAAGAAATTAGCTCAATGAAGCAATCCATCGAATCTGTTCTTGGAACTGAGAACGTGGTTATCGATATCCAACAACTGTCAACAGAGGATTATGATAGCTCTGGTTATTTAGCTCAGACAGCAGCCCAGAAGGATTTTGACCTTTACAATGGTGGTTGGAGTGCGGACTACTTGGATCCATCAAGCTATCTTGATATCTTAAATGTCAATAACGGTGGTATGTTGCAAAACCTTGGTCTAGAACCAGGTGAAGTCAATGACAAGGCCAAGGCAGTTGGACTTGATACCTACACTCAAATGTTGGAAGAAGCGAACAAGGAGCAAGATCCAGCAAAACGTTATGAAAAATATGCTGAAGTTCAAGCTTGGCTCGTTGATAGCGCCCTTGCAATTCCAAACGTTTCTAAGGGTGGAACACCTAGCTTGAGAAAGATAGTTCCATTCTCAGCACCATTCTCACAAGCCGGAAATAAGGGTGTCGAATCATACAAGTACCTCAAGTTGCAAGATAAGATTGTAACGACTGATGAGTATGAAAAAGCTAAAGAAAAATGGCTGAAAGAAAAAGAAGAATCCAATAAAAAAGCCCAAGAAGAACTGGCAAAACACGTTAAATAACCAGTCTATTCAACAGGAAAAACGATAGTTTCTCAAGGAACTATCGTTTTTTGTATAGTTTGAAACTATAGCTAGCTCTTGAAAACAAGAAAATGAGTTAGTGAAAATAAGTGGTACAATAGTTACTATAGATTTGGAGGTATTGTATGAGTAAAGAACTACACATCAACACAATTTTGGCCCAGGCGGGAATCAAGTCAGATAAGGCAACAGGTGCCTTAGTAACTCCGCTTCATTTTTCAACAACTTATCAGCATCCAGAGTTTGGCCAGTCTACTGGATTTGACTATACCCGTACTAAAAACCCAACTCGGAGTAAGGCGGAGGAGGTCTTGGCTGCGATCGAATCGGCAGACTATGCCCTAGCAACGAGCTCAGGTATGGCTGCGATCGTACTGGCCTTCAGTGTCTTTCCAGTAGGAAGTAAGATCCTAGCAGTGCGTGACCTTTATGGTGGTTCTTTCCGTTGGTTCAACCAAGTTGAGCAGGAAGGTCGGTTCCATTTTACCTATGCCAATACTGAAGCAGAGTTGATTGCTCAGCTGGAAATGATGTGGATGTTCTCTATATCGAAACGCCAACCAATCCGTTGATGTTGGAATTTGATATTGCAAAACTTGCAAAACTAGCTCATGCCAAGGGTGCTAAGGTAGTGGTAGACAATACCTTCTACAGTCCGATTTACCAACGTCCGATTGAAGAGGGTGCAGATATTGTCCTTCATTCAGCTACCAAGTATCTAGCAGGGCACAATGATGTCTTGGCTGGGGTAGTTGTGACTAATAGTTTAGAACTATATGAACAACTGTTCTATAATTTGAATACGACAGGTGCTGTCTTGTCGCCGTTTGATAGTTATCAGTTGATTCGTGGTCTTAAGACCTTGTCATTGCGCATGGAGCGTTCGACAGCTAACGCGCGAGAAATAGTAGCTTTTCTAGAAACTTCGCCCGCAGTCAAGAAAGTTCTCTATACTGGTCGTGGGGGAATGATATCCTTTAAAGTAGTGGATGAAAAACGTATTCCTCACATTTTAAATAGCTTGAAGGTCTTCTCTTTTGCTGAGAGTTTGGGTGGAGTGGAAAGCCTAATCACCTATCCAACGACGCAAACCCATGCGGATATTCCGGCAGAAGTACGTCATTCCTATGGTTTGACAGATGACCTTTTTGCGCTTGTCAATCGGGATTGAGGATGTCAGAGATTTGATTGGGGACTTGCGCCAAGCTTTGGAAGGGTAAGACAGATATGGGAAAATATGATTTTACAAGCCTGCCCAATCGTTTGGGGCATCATACCTATAAATGGAAAGAGGCAGAAGCTGATCGAGAAGTTCTACCAGCCTGGATAGCGGATATGGACTTTGTGGTCTTGCCTGAAGTTCGACAAGCTGTACAAGCCTACGCGGATCAGTTGGTTTATGGTTATACTTATGCTAGCGACTCTTTGATTGAGTCGGTTCAGGATTGGGAAGCCAGTCAACACGGGTATCACTTTGACAAAGATGCTCTTGTCTTTATCGAGGGGAGTGGTACCAGCTATTTCAACGGCTATTCAAGCCTTTACAAAAGAAGGTGAGGCTGTTCTGATTAACACACCGGTCTATCCACCTTTTGCTCGCAGTGTCAAACTCAACAATCGCCGATTGATTACCAACTCTTTGGTAGAAAAGGATGGTCTATTTGAGATTGACTTTGACCAGCTGGAGAAGGAATTGGTGGAGGAAGATGTGAAACTTTATATCCTCTGCAATCCTCATAATCCTGGTGGTCGTGTTTGGGAAAAGGAAGTATTGGAAAAGATAGGCCATCTCTGCCAAAAACATGGTGTATTGTTGGTTTCGGATGAGATTCACCAAGATTTGGCTCTCTTTGGTCACAAACACCAGTCTTTCAATACCATTGACCCTGCTTTTAAAGACTTTGCCCTTATCTTGAGCAGCGCCACTAAGACATTTAATATTGCTGGAACGAAAAATTCCTATGCTGTCATTGAAAATCCAAAACTTCGAGTGGCTTTTCAGAAACGCCAGTTGGCCAATAACCAGCATGAAATTTCAGGCTTAGGTTATTTGGCGACAGAAGCTGCCTATCGATATGGCAAGGCTTGGTTAGGAGAACTAAAAGAAGTCATCGAGGACCACATTAATTATGTAGTGGAGGTCTTGGGTAAAGAAACCAAGATTAAGGTCATGAAACCGCAAGGGACCTACTTGATTTGGCTTGATTTTTCAGCATATGATCTAACGGATGACCGCTTGCAAGAGCTTTTGAAGAATGAAGCAAAGGTTATCTTGAACCGAGGTTTGGACTTTGGGGAGGAAGGAACCCTTCACGCCCGCCTCAATGTTGCCATGCCTAAAACACTTCTGGAAGAGGTTTGCCAACGCATCGTGACTACTTTTGCTACACTTTAAAAATCGAGCCTTCTAGGAGAAAAGTCTTCCTGGAAGGCTATTTTCATAAGGGAAAATGTGGTATAATGAAGAGATAAGATAAAGGGGTAACTATGGCTAAATTGATTCCAGGAAAGTTGCGCATGGAGGGGGTCGCCCTCTATGAGACGGGCAAGATTGAGATCATCAAGGAAAAAGGGAATCGACTCTATACACGTGTGGCGGGAGAAGACTTGCGCTACAGTTTAGAGGATGATCTTGTTTTTTGTGCTTGTGATTTTTTCCAAAAAAGAGGTTATTGTGTTCACCTAGCAGCGCTCGAGCATTATCTGAAAAATGATGAAGAAGGCCAGGTGATTTTACAAGCCTTAGAAAAAGGACATGAAGAGCAAGAAGAGGTCGAAACCAAGGTTAGTTTTGGTGGAAGTTTTTTGGAGCGCGTTCAACCTCAAAAAAACGAGAAGAGACTTACACTTTGTCGGCTCAAGGCCAGGTGGAAGCTGGAACCAATCGCCTCCTTTGGACTCTCCGAATCGGTTTGCTTAAGAGTCAAAAAGTATTACGTCATCCGTGATATTCCACTCTTTTTGAAGGTCTTAGTCCACCGAAAACCATATATGATTGGGAAACACTACGAGAATGACTTGTCTTGGGATGCTTTTGATACAGCTAGCCAAGAAGTTCTTACTTTTTTATGTGGCTTGATTGAGGAGGGACTGAGTCAAGACCTCTTTTTCCCTAATCAAGGTCGTCACCTCTTTTTTCCTCTGACCTTTTTTGAGCAGGGGGTGGAGTTGCTGATGAACTTGGAGGATTTTCATTTTGAACACCAGATAGATAGTTATGCAAATCTCCTCTTTCATGATTTAGATCTGGAAGCGAATCTTTTCTCTTTTAATGTGCAGGAGTACCCAGATTATTTTGGAATGGAAATCTCTGAGACTGAACGGGTCAATGTATTCTATGGAGGGGCGGTTCTCTTTCGTAAGGGGAATGTTTATCTCTTAAACCCTAAACAAATCAGTCTTTTGAAGGAAATCAATGAACTTCCTCAGGAAACAAAAGGGAGAAAATGCCTCCAATTTGATACTGGCGATCGGGATCGATTGGCTTCCTGTCTTCCTTTGTTTGGGCAACTGGGCAAGATTTCTGCTCCAGAACGTTTACAAATACGCCCCTTTTCACCGATTTTTTACTTTGACAAGGAGAAGGATGGTCGTATCCGCTTGGATATCGAGTTTGATTATGGAGATATTCAGGTGGCTAGCCATCAACAGCTGGAAGAATTACCTTTCGCTAGTGATGCTGCCGTGGAAAGCCAGATATTTCAAGTTAGTTTAGGGGCTGGTTTTGAGGCTGATTTTCAGTCTTGGAGACAGGCTTTGAAGCCAGAGGCAGTTTATTCTTTCTTTAACCATACGATTCCAGCTTTTGAGAAGTTGGGTCAGGTTTTCTTGTCTGATGAGATAAATCAGCTCTACAGTGTCCAAGCTCCTCAGGTTCAGATTGAGTCCAAGGGGGGACTGTTGGAAATCCAGTTTGATTTCCAAGGGATTGCTCAAGAAGAGATTGATCAAGCTCTTAAAGCCCTGACCAGCAATCAGGATTTCTATATCAGTTCTTCTGACCAAGTGTACTTTTTTGATGAGGAAACCAAGCAGATTCGTCAAAATTTACAGGAACTGGGGGTTGAGCTAAAAGATGGTTCTTTTCAAGCTCGGAAATCTCTAGCTTATAGCCTTTCTCAGCTTTTTGAAGGTCAAGATAGAATCTCCTTTTCGGAGGAATTTCAGCATTTAGCACATGATTTGACCCATCCTGAGGACTTTCCTTTGGGAGATATACGGGTACAGGCGAGTTTGAGAGACTATCAGGAAAAGGGAGTGCGTTGGCTCCAGATGCTTCATCGCTATGGCTTTGGTGGAATTCTGGCAGATGATATGGGACTGGGAAAAACACTGCAAACTATTGCTTTTTTGACAAGTCAGGTGACCGAAGACAGTCGGGTCTTGATTTTAGCGCCGTCAGGTTTAATCTACAATTGGGCAGATGAATTCAGGAAATTTGCCCCACAGTTGGATTTGGCTGTTGTTCATGGTTTGAAAGCGAATCGAGAAGCGATTCTTTCTGAAAATCACCAAATCTATGTGACTAGCTATGCAACCTTTCGTCAAGACAGCGAGCTTTATCAAGAGATGGCTTTTGATTTTCTCTTCTTAGATGAAGCCCAGGTCATGAAAAATGCTCAAACCAAGATTGCTCAGAGTTTGCGCCAGTTTGTGGTGCCAGCAGTCTTTGCATTGTCAGGAACGCCCATAGAAAACCATCTAGGAGAGTTGTGGTCTATCTTTCAAATTGTGCTACCAGGGCTCTTGCCAAATAAAAAGGAGTTTATGAAATTACCGGCTGAGCGAGTGGCGCAGTTTATCAAGCCCTTTGTCATGCGACGTAAGAAAGAAGAAGTCCTTACAGAACTGCCTGACCTAATCGAAGTCGTCTATAAAAACGAACTGGAAGACCAGCAGAAGGCCATCTATCTGGCCCAGTTGCAACAGATGCGAGACCGACTAGCCCAAGTGACCGATCAAGAATTCCAGAGGAGTCGCGTAGAAATCTTATCTGGTCTCATGCGTTTACGTCAAATCTGCGATACTCCAGCTATCTTTATGGACGATTATCAGGGTGCCAGCGGTAAACTCGATAGTCTCCGAGATTTATTGCTACAAGTGGCTGATGGTGGGCATCGTGTCTTGATTTTTCCCAGTTCAAAGGAATGTTAGAAAAAATCGAGCAAGAACTCCCAGATTTAGGCTTGACCTCCTTTAAAATCACAGGCTCAACTCCTGCTCAAGACAGACAAGAGATGACTAAGGCCTTTAATCAAGGAGAAAAAGATGCCTTTCTCATCTCTCTGAAGGCAGGTGGAGTCGGTCTTAATCTAACGGGAGCTGATACCGTCATCCTAGTGGATCTCTGGTGGAATCCTGCGATTGAAGCTCAGGCTATCGGACGTGCCCATCGTATGGGGCAGGAGCAGAAGGTCGAGGTCTATCGCTTGATTACGAAAGGAACTATTGAAGAAAAAATTCAAGAACTGCAAGAACAGAAGAAACATTTGGTTTCCCAAGTTTTAGATGGTACGGAGTCGCGTGCGAGCCTCAGTCTGGCAGAAATTCGAGAAATTTTGGGAATTTCTGAAGCCAGCACTTGAAAAATCAAGACAATACGCTATAATGAAGTGTTGAAAGGAAATACAAAATGAAACAAGATCGATTTCCATTGGTGTCAGATGACGAGATCATGCTGACCGAAATGCCAGTCATGGACTTGTACGATGAGTCAGACTTTATTAGCAATATCAGAGGTGATTACCGAGATAAAAATCATTTAGAATGGTCTCCTATCAATGAGGAAGAAACCGTAGTTTCTCCAGTGGTTAAAAAGGAGTCAAAGCCGAGCCCAGAACCTAAAAAAGTTGAAAAAACGTATGCTGAACTGGCTCGAGAAGAGGCGCGTGCGGACTTGAAGAAGAAACGTTCAGCTAAGTATTTGACCCAAGATGTTAGCCATACCAGACGACACAATGGTTCAACACTTGTTCGTCAAGGAAACCAACCAACAGCACCATTTCAAAAGGAAAATCCAGGTGAGTTTGCCAAATTTAGTAAACTTGAGCCAGTCCCACTATATTTTAGCTGAAGAAGTTGGCCAAGTAACGAATCCAACTCCGAAAACCCAAACGGGAAAAGCTAAAAAGAACAACTATGATTTTCTGAAGAAAAGCCAAATCTATAATAAAAAGAACAAGAAAACAGATCAGGAACGTCAGGTTGCCCAAGAGTTGAATCTGACAAGAATCACTGAATAAGGGAGAAAAGCATGTCAAAGACATATCATTTTATTGGAATTAAAGGATCAGGGATGAGTGCCTTGGCCTTGATGTTGCACCAAATGGGACACAAGGTTCAAGGTTCAGACGTTGAAAAATACTACTTTACTCAACGTGGACTAGAGCAGGCAGGGATTGCGATTCTTCCTTTCGATGAAAAGAACCTTCAAGGTGGTGTAGAGATTATCGCTGGAAATGCCTTTCGTCCAGATAACAACGTTGAAATCGCCTATGCAGACCAAAATGGTATTAGCTACAAACGTTACCATGAATTCCTAGGTAGCTTTATGCGCGATTTTGTCAGCATGGGAGTGGCAGGAGCACATGGGAAAACCTCAACAACTGGTATGTTGTCTCATGTCTTGTCTCACATTACAGATACGAGCTTCTTGATTGGGGATGGAACAGGTCGTGGTTCAGCCAATGCCAAATATTTTGTCTTTGAATCAGACGAATATGAGCGCCATTTCATGCCTTACCATCCAGAGTACTCTATCATCACCAACATTGACTTTGACCATCCAGACTACTTTACAAGCCTAGAGGATGTTTCAATGCCTTTAACGACTATGCTAAACAAATTACGAAAGGTTTATTCGTCTACGGTGAAGATGCTGAGCTGCGTAAGATTACAGCCAATGCTCCTATTTACTATTATGGATTTGAAGCAGAAGGCAATGACTTTGTAGCTAGCAATCTCCTTCGTTCAACAACGGGTTCGACCTTCACAGTTCATTTCCGTGGACAAGAGTTGGGTCAATTCCACATCCCAACCTTTGGTCGTCACAATATCATGAATGCGACAGCTGTTATTGGACTTCTTTACACGGCAGGCTTTGATTTGAACTTGGTGCGTGAACACCTGAAAACATTTGCCGGTGTTAAGCGTCGTTTCACTGAGAAAATCGTTAATGATACGGTAATCATCGATGACTTTGCCCACCATCCAACAGAAATTATCGCGACCTTGGATGCAGCTCGTCAGAAATACCCAAGCAAGGAAATTGTAGCAATCTTCCAACCGCATACTTTTACTAGAACCATTGCTTTGTTGGACGAATTTGCCCATGCTTTGAACCAAGCGGATGCTGTTTACTTAGCGCAAATCTATGGATCAGCTCGTGAAGTGGACCATGGCGATGTTAAGGTAGAAGACCTAGCTAATAAAATCAACAAGAAACACCAGGTTATCACAGTTGAGAATGTATCGCCACTCCTAGACCACGACAATGCTGTTTACATCTTTATGGGAGCGGGAGACATCCAAACCTATGAGTACTCATTTGAACGTCTCTTGTCTAACTTGACAAGCAACGTCCAATAGGAAAATCAAATGGAAATTCCAATCACCATAAGGCAAGTTACCCTATCAGATTTAGATGAAATTTTGGCGATTGAAGAAGCCAATTTTTCATCAGAAGAGGCATTTAGCCGTCAATCCTTAGAAGAGAGTATCCGTAAGACTGCGGATACCTTTCTTGTAGCTAGGGATGAAAACCAGCTCGTGGGCTATATTTTAGGAGAGGCTCAGTCTCTTCATCCCAAATGGATAGCAATAAAATCATTGACAATTCATCCTGACCATTGTGGACAAGGGCTGGGAAGTCTTCTGATTGCAGCCTTGAAGCAGGTGACAGTCGAACTAGATTACCAAGGTATTTTTTTGCAAAGTCCTGATGAGCTACTATCTTATTTTGAAATGAATGGCTTTGTTGAAGAAGTGACAGAGAGTCATTATGGCAGTGGTTCTGAATGGCATCTGATTTGGGCAAATCCTTTTTATCAGGAGGAAATATGAAAATCAGACAAGCAAGATTTTCGGATTTGGACCGAATTTTAGAGATAGAGCTAGAGAATTTCTCCCTTGAAGAAGCCATTCCGCGTTCGGTCTTTGAGGCTCATTTACGTGAAATTCAGACTAGCTTTCTCGTCGCTGAAAAAGAGGGACGTGTCCTTGGATACATTGAAGGACCAGTCGTCCTACACCGCCATCTACAAGATCAGTCTTTTACGGAAGAAGTAGAGGACCACAGTCACAGATCTGGCGGTTATATCTCCGTTACCTGTCTATCTATTGCCAAGGAAGCGCAAGCTTTGGGTGTGGGTAAGAGATTACTGACCGCCCTAAAGAAGTTGCTGTAGAGCAGGAAAGAGAAGGTATCAATCTGACATGCCATGACTATCTGATTCTCTATTATGAGAAACATGGCTTTGTTAATGAAGGGATATCTCAGTCAAATTTTGCAGGTGAGACCTGGTACGATATGGTTTGGGAAAATAAGAAATAAGCATAAGAAAGCCATCTATGGTTGCTTTTCTTTACTTTTTAAGATATAATATTATGGATTATCAACAAGGAGGTTGAACCTTTGAGCGAAAATTCGAGAGAAGAAGAAAAATTAAGTTTTAAAGAACAGATTCTACGTGATTTAGAAAGGGCACGGGAAAGAGAACGGTTAGCTGGAGAAGGAGATGCTACGCCTTTCATTCCCCCTATCGAGAATGATACTCTTTCTACTTTTTCTGATTTGGAAATAGAGGATTCGGCTGAGAATGCGGTTGACGATTCTTTAGCTTCTATAGAGGATGTTCTAAAAAAAGCTCCAACTGTATTGCCACGTAAAGATTCTGAACCAAGTGAAATAGTGGAACTGAAACAGGAAGATTCAGAGCCGGAAGAAGTTACTCCGACTAGGATTGAAGCTGTAGAACCTAAAAAAGACGAAAAAGCTTTTAACGAAGTAACGACAAGAATAGCCGTTTCGTATAAGACTGCGGATAAGGTGGAAGCAGTTTCTTCTCTTACGGGAAATGAAGAAACATTCTCATCTGAAGCTACTGATCGACAAACTGATCTTCCAAGCCGTAGTCGTCGTGAAGGAGTAAAGCCAGCTAAGAAAAAGAAGAAATCAAAAGCTAAAGGTTGCTTGCTAACTTTCCTAGTTTTCCTAGTTCTTGTAGCTGTTGGAGGGTACTTTGGTTATGGTTATGTTCAAGAATCCTTGAAACCAGTTGATGCAAGTTCTAAGGACTATGTAACGGTTCAAATCCCAGAAGGTTCAAATGTTCAAGAAATTGGGAGCACTTTGGAAAAATCTGGTTTGGTAAAACATGGACTCATCTTTAGTTTGTACGCCAAGTATAAGAACTATTCTGATTTGAAATCAGGTTACTACAACTTGAAGAAGAGTATGAGTACGGATGAGTTGATTCAAGAATTGCAAAAAGGTGGAACACCTGAACCACAAGAGCCTATCCTTGCAAGTTTGACTATTCCAGAAGGATATACTTTGGAGCAAATCGCTCAAACAGTAGGGCAACTTCAAGGTGAATTTAAAGAGTCGCTTACATCGGAAGCTTTCTTGGCTAAGGTACAAGATGAGACCTTTATCTCACAATTAGTAGCCAAGTATCCTAACTTACTTGGAAGTCTTCCAACAAAAGATAGTGGTGTTCGCTATCGCTTAGAAGGTTACCTTTCCCAGCAACTTATACCATTAAAAACAGCACAACAGTTGAAAGTTTGATTGATGAAATGGTTGCAGCTATGGATAAGGCGCTATCGCCACATTATACGACTATAAAAGATAAAGGCCTCACAGTAAACGAATTGCTCAGCATTGCTTCTCTTGTAGAAAAAGAAGGGGCTAAAACGGAAGATCGCAAGACCATTGCAGGTGTCTTCTATAACCGATTGAATCTCGGTATGCCACTTCAAAGCAATATTGCTATCCTGTATGCTGAAGGCAAGCTTGGGCAAAAAATTAGCCTAGCTGATGACGCTGCAATTGATACAAATATCGATTCACCATACAATGTCTATACGCACCTTGGCCTCATGCCTGGACCAGTTGATAGTCCAAGTTTGGATGCTATTGAAGCAAGTGTAAACCAGACAAAGAGTGACTACTTGTACTTTGTAGCCAACGTAGAAGATGGTAAAGTATACTTTGCAGCGACCAAAGAAGAACATGATCAAAACGTTGCAGAACACATCAATAGCAAATTAACACAATCAAGTAGTTCAAACTAAAATTATGTGGTTTTCCACATAATTTTGTTTTAAAAACAAATTAAGAAAAGAAAGTTGAGAAAAATGGCAGAAAAAACTTACCCAATGACCCTTGAAGAAAAGGAAAAGCTTGAAAAAGAATTAGAAGAATTGAAGCTCGTTCGTCGTCCCGAAGTAGTAGAGCGTATTAAAATCGCTCGTTCATACGGAGACCTTTCAGAAAATAGTGAGTACGAAGCAGCGAAAGATGAACAGGCTTTTGTTGAAGGACAAATTTCTAGTCTGGAAACAAAGATCCGCTATGCCGAAATCGTCAATAGCGATGCAGTAGCACTGGACGAAGTTGCGATTGGTAAGACTGTAACTATCCAAGAAATCGGGGAAGATGACGAAGAAGTTTACATCATCGTTGGTTCTGCGGGTGCGGATGCTTTCGCTGGTAAGGTTTCAAATGAGAGCCCGATTGGACAAGCCTTGATCGGTAAAAAGACTGGTGATACAGCGACCATTGAGACACCAGTTGGTAGCTATGATGTAAAAATCTTGAAGGTTGAAAAAACAGCTTAATGAGAATAAAAAGGAGTAGGGGAGGCTTTTCACCTCGTTCAACTCCTTTTTGGTTTTTTAGATGAAATGGGAGACTATATGAGTGAAAATAAGAAGAAAAATAAAATGGAGCGTGGATTAACCAATCGCCACGTTCAGGTGATGGCCATTGCTGGGACAATTGGAACTGGGCTTTTCCTAGGTGCCGGTCGTTCTATCAGCCTTACTGGGCCTTCTATCATCCTGATTTACATGATTACAGGAGCCTTTATGTTTTTGATGATGAGGGCTGTTGGAGAGATGCTCTATCAGGATCCAGAACAACATACTTTTATCAACTTTATCACCCGTCATTTGGGGAAAGGCTGGGGTTATTTCTCAGTTTGGTCTTATTGGTTGTCTGTCGTCTTTATCGGTATGGCAGAAATCACTGCGATTTCGCATTATGTTCAGTTTTGGTTTCCTAGCTGGCCTAGTTGGTTGATTCAGATTGTCTTTTTAACGATTCTGGCCTTGGTCAATCTGATCGCGGTTAAGCTCTTTGGAGAAGTCGAGTTTTGGTTTGCAATGGTTAAGATTGTGGCTATTTTGGCTATGATTGCAACGGGAGCCTTTATGGTTTTAACTGGATTTGAGACGCCGCATGGGGCTGCAAGTTTGGCAAATATCAGCGATCAGTTCTCTCTTTTTCCAAACGGAGTCATGAACTTTGTCATGGCCTTTCAAATGGTATTTTTTGCCTATCTGATGATTGAATTTATCGGGGTGACAACTTCTGAAACGAAAAACCCTCGGGAGGTTCTTCCCAAGGCAGTTAAGGAGATTCCTCTCCGAATTGTCTTCTTCTATGGTGGAGCTCTATTAGCCATTATGTCTATCATTCCCTGGAGAGAACTTGCTTCTTCAGATTCACCATTTGTAACGGTCTTTGAACTGGCAGGTATCAAGTGGGCAGCGGCTCTGATTAACTTTGTCGTTTTGACGTCGGCAGCGTCTGCCCTTAACTCAACTCTCTACTCAACAGGGCGACACTTGTATCAGATAGCCCATGATTCGCCCAATCGCTTCTTAAAGGCCATTAAGGCAGATACTCTTTCTCGTCACAATGTTCCGCAAAATGCCATCATCGCCTCAGCAATTTTAATTGCTCTGGCTGCCTTTATCAATGTGTTGCCGGGTGTCTCGGATGCTTTTGCTTTAATTACGGCATCTTCATCAGGTGTCTATATTGCAATTTATATCTTGATTATGGTGGCTCACCTCAAATACCGCAAGTCACAAGACTTCATGGCTGATGGCTATCTCATGCCTCAGTATCGTTTGCTCAATCCCCTAACGATCCTCTTTTTTGTCTTTGTTTTTGTGACTCTCTTTTTGCAAGAGTCTACTTTTATGGGGGCAGTTGGTTCAGCCATCTGGATTCTTGTTTTTGGGATTTATAGCCAGTGGAAATTTAGGAAATAAAGGTTTTTTATCAACTGAGTCGGTTAACGAAAGGTCAGATTCAGGAGAGAACCATGGTGGTTCTCTCCTTTTTATATTCAAGGAAATAAGGATTCTAGTAGTTTGTAAGATTGAAGGTATAGGTTCGTATTTCTTAATAATGTTACAGGGATTTTCCCAGCAGGATAAATACCAACGACCTGTTATTGGAAGTTACCAGTATGATGATAATGTAATTTTCTAGGGACAGCATTCTCCTCTTGCCTTACTATGACCTAGCATAGATATAAGCTACTTTTAGCATAGTCTGCATAGATGTTAGCTTTTTTTGAGGATATGAAAACTCCCCTATCGTTTCTAGTGAGTCGTAGCCTCTTCACTATCCGCTATAAGGGGAGTATATCATTTGGTTTTTCTACGGAAGACATGGGATTCGAACCCACGCACGCTGTTACACGCCTACCGCGTTTCCAACACGGCCTCTTAAGCCTCTTGAGTAATCTTCCAATACTTACTCAAATAGTCTACCATAAAGAATCTTATCTTGCAATAAATATTGGAATTGGTAAAAATGATAGTTTTTGAAAGAAAATGATAAAAAATGCTTGACTTTGGTAGAAAATGTGCTAGAATGAATAGTGTAAACGATAACAGGAGGTGATTTGGTGTTAAAAGCAGAGAGAAAACAACTGATTTTAGAGGAGTTAAATCAACATCATGTAGTTTCTCTTGAGAAATTGGTTAGTCTATTAGAAACATCAGAATCAACGGTACGAAGAGACTTGGATGAGTTGGAAGCAGAAAATAAGCTTCGTCGTGTGCATGGTGGAGCAGAATTGCCCCACTCCTTGCAGGAAGAAGAAACTATTCAAGAAAAATCTATCAAAAACCTTCAAGAGAAGAAGTTGCTGGCTCAGAAAGCAGCCTCTCTTATCAAGGAAAAAGATGTTATCTTTATCGATGCTGGAACAACAACTGCTTTTTTGATCAAGGAATTGGTTAATAAGAATATCACTGTTGTGACCAACTCCATTCACCATGCGGTTCAGCTAGTTGAAAAACAGATTCCAACGGTCATGGTTGGAGGTAGTGTCAAGATGGCGACAGATGCATGTATCGGTGGTGTTGCTCTTAACCAGATTAACCAATTGCACTTTGACCGTGCCTTTATCGGGATGAATGGTGTGGACGATGGTTATTATACGACTCCCGATATGGAGGAGGGTGCTGTTAAGCGTGCTATTTTAGAGAATGCCAAACAGACTTATGTCTTGGTGGATTCGTCAAAAATTGGACAAACTTGCTTGCCAAGGTAGCACCACTCAAACGCGCTATTGTTATCACAAGTCAAGGGCATGAGCTCTTGCAGGATATTAAGAAGAAAACGGAGGTAATAGAAGTATGATTTATACAGTCACACTCAATCCTTCCATTGACTATATCGTTCGTTTGGACCAAGTCCAAGTCGGAAGTGTCAATCGTATGGACAGTGATGATAAGTTTGCTGGTGGGAAAGGAATCAATGTCAGTCGTGTTTTGAAGCGCTTGGATATTCCAAATACAGCGACCGGCTTTATCGGAGGATTTACTGGTAAATTTATCACAGATACTCTGGCAAAAGAAGAGATTGAGACACGCTTTGTCCAAGTGGCAGAAGATACGCGCATCAATGTCAAGATTAAAGCAGACCAAGAAACAGAAATCAACGGAACAGGTCCAACTGTCGAACCGGCTCAGTTAGAAGAATTGAAAGCTGTTTTATCTAGTCTGACTGTAGATGATACGGTTGTGTTTGCAGGTTCAAGTGCTAAAAATCTAGGAAATGTTATCTATAAGGATTTGATTGCCTTGACCCGTCAGACAGGTGCGCAAGTAGTTTGTGACTTTGAAGGACAGACCTTGATTGATAGTTTGGACTACCAGCCACTTTTGGTTAAACCAAACAATCACGAACTTGGAGCTATCTTTGGAGTGAAACTCGAAAGTTTAGATGAAATCGAGAAATATGCTCGAGAATTGTTGACTAAAGGTGCACAAAACGTCATCATCTCTATGGCTGGGGACGGTGCACTTCTTGTCACATCTGAGGGAGCATACTTCGCAAAACCTATCAAGGGAACAGTCAAAAATTCAGTGGGAGCTGGCGACTCAATGGTTGCTGGGTTTACCGGTGAATTTGTCAAATCAAAAGATGCAGTAGAGGCCTTCAAATGGGGAGTAGCTTGTGGAACAGCAACGACCTTCTCGGATGACTTGGCAACAGCGGAATTTATTAAAGAAACATATGAAAAAGTTGAGGTAGAAAAACGATGAAAATTCAAGACCTATTGAGAAAAGATGTCATGTTGCTGGATTTACAGGCAACAGAAAAGACAGCTGTCATCGAAGAGATGATTAAAAGTTTGGTAAATCACGGTTATGTGACGGATTTTGAAACCTTTAAAGAAGGAATCTTAGCGCGTGAAGCTCTCACTTCCACTGGTTTGGGTGACGGAATTGCTATGCCTCACAGCAAGAACTCTGCTGTAAAAGAAGCGACCGTTCTCTTTGCTAAGTCAAATAAGGGTGTTGACTATGAGAGTTTGGATGGGCAACCAACTGATCTCTTCTTCATGATTGCGGCTCCAGAAGGTGCCAATGACACCCATTTGGCTGCCTTGGCAGAATTGTCTCAATACCTGATGAAAGACGGTTTTGCTGATAAACTTCGTCAAGTAACATCTGCTGACCAAGTCATTGAACTCTTTGACCAAGCTTCAGAAAAAGCAAAGGCGCCTGTCCAAGCACCTGCCAATGAATCTGGTGACTTTATCGTTGCTGTTACGGCTTGTACAACAGGAATCGCCCACACTTACATGGCCCAAGAAGCCCTTCAAAAAGTGGCTGCTGAAATGGGTGTTGGTATCAAGGTTGAAACCAACGGTGCTAGCGGTGTTGGGAATCAATTGACAGCAGAAGATATTCGCAAGGCTAAAGCTGTTATCATCGCAGCAGACAAGGCGGTCGAGATGGATCGTTTCGATGGTAAACCATTGATCAATCGTCCAGTTGCTGACGGTATCCGTAAAACAGAAGAATTGATTAACTTGGCACTTTCAGGAGATGTTGAAATCTACCGTGCTGCTAATGGGGCAAAGCTACAACAGCGTCTCACGAAAAACAAAGTATCGGTGGTGCTTTCTACAAACACTTGATGAGTGGTGTATCCCAAATGTTGCCATTCGTTATTGGTGGTGGTATCATGATTGCCCTTGCTTTCTTGATTGACGGAGCTTTGGGTGTGCCACAAGATAGTCTTGGCAATCTCGGATCCTATCATGAGCTAGCTTCAATGTTCATGAAAATTGGTGGAGCAGCCTTTGGCTTGATGCTTCCAGTTTTTGCAGGGTATGTTGCCTATTCTATCGCTGAAAAACCAGGTTTGGTTACTGGTTTTGTGGCAGGTGCTATTGCCAAAGAAGGTTTTGCCTTTGGTAAAATCCCTTACGCTGCAGGTGGTGAAGCAACTTCAACTCTTGCAGGTGTCTCATCTGGTTTCCTAGGTGCCCTTGTTGGTGGATTTATCGCAGGTGCTTTAGTTCTTGCTATCAAGAAATACGTTAAGGTTCCTCGTTCACTTGAAGGTGCTAAGTCTATCCTTCTCTTGCCACTTCTTGGAACAATCTTGACTGGATTTGTCATGCTAGCTGTTAACATCCCGATGGCAGCTATCAATACTGCTATGAATGACTTCCTTGGCGGTCTTGGAGGAGGATCAGCTGTCCTTCTCGGTATCGTTCTTGGTGGAATGATGGCTGTCGATATGGGTGGACCAGTTAACAAAGCAGCCTATGTCTTTGGTACAGGTACGCTTGCAGCGACTGTTTCTTCAGGTGGTTCTGTAGCCATGGCAGCAGTTATGGCGGGAGGAATGGTTCCACCACTTGCTATCTTTGTCGCAACCCTTCTTTTCAAAGATAAATTTACCAAAGAAGAACGTAACTCTGGTTTGACAAACATCATCATGGGCTTGTCATTTATCACCGAGGGAGCGATTCCATTTGGTGCTGCTGACCCAGCTCGTGCGATCCCAAGCTTTATCCTTGGCTCTGCAGTGGCAGGCGGACTCGTTGGTCTTGCAGGTATCAAACTCATGGCGCCACACGGAGGAATCTTCGTCATCGCACTTACTTCAAATGCCCTTCTTTACCTAGTCTTTGTCTTGATTGGAGCAATTGTAAGTGGTGTGGTTTATGGTTACCTACGCAAACCCCAAGCATAAAAAGAATTAGAATAGAAAGATTGTTACCATTTGGTGCAATCTTTTTCTCTATTCGAAATAGCTGTGAAATATGGTATAATAAAAGAATGGCAAACAAGAATACTACAAACAAGACGGAGACCGTCTAAAGCAGAACTCGAAAGAAAACAGGCTATTCAGAGGATGTTGATTTCCTTAGGGATTGCCTTATTGTTGATCATTGCAGCCCTCAAGCTCGGTGCGGCAGGTATCACCCTTTATAATCTCATTCGACTGGTGGTCGGAAGTTTGACCTATGTGGCCATTGGTGCCCTCCTCATTTATCTCTTTCTATTTAAATGGATACGCAAGCAAGAAGGACTTCTGTCAGGATTCCTCTGTATCTTCGCTGGCTTACTCTTAATTTTTGAGGCTTATCTTGTCTGGAAATATGGCTTGGAGCAGTCAGTTCTAAAAGGGACCTTGTCTCAAGTTATGACGGACCTTACTGGTATGCGGGTGACTAGTTTTGCTGGTGGAGGCCTGCTTGGTGTCGGACTTTATATCCCCATAGCCTTTCTTTTTTCAAATATAGGCTCTTACTTTATTGGAGTTCTCTTGATTCTGGTTGGGGCACTCTTGGTCAGTCCCTGGTCTATTTATGATGTTGCAGCCTTTATTGGAGCGCAGTTCAGATCCTTCATGGAAAAACAGGAACAGAGAAAACAGGAACGCTTCATCAAGAGAGAAGAGGAGAAGGCTCGTCAAGAAGCTGAAGAAGCTGCCAGAATTCAGAGAGAACAAGAAGAACAGGATGCGCTACCACTTCCTCCTGTAGATCCTGAAACGGGAGAAATCTTATCAGAGGTACCAGACTACGATCTCCCCCCAATTCCTGAGGAAGAATGGATCGAACCGGAGATTATCCTCCCTCAAACTGATTTTGACGTTCCAGATGTGGAAGAAGACTTTGAGGATGAAGAGGTGCAGGTTGATTTTTCTGCCAAGGAAGCCCTCGAATACAAACTGCCAAGCTTGCAACTCTTTGCGCCAGATAAACCCAAAGATCAGTCCAAGGAAAAGAAGATCGTCCGAGAAAACATCAAAATCCTAGAAGAAACCTTTGCTAGCTTTGGTATCAAGGTGACGGTGGAACGAGCTGAAATCGGCCCATCAGTGACCAAGTATGAAGTTAAGCCAGCAGTTGGAGTCCGAGTTAATCGCATTTCTAACTTGGCAGATGACTTAGCACTAGCTCTGGCGGCCAAGGATGTCCGGATTGAGGCTCCAATACCTGGTAAATCCTTAGTCGGGATTGAGGTTCCTAACTCTGAAATTGCGACCGTTTCCTTCCGTGAACTCTGGGAACAGTCTCAAACAAAACCAGAAAATCTCCTTGAAATACCTCTAGGTAAGGCTGTCAATGGAACTGCTCGCACCTTTGACCTTTCCAAAATGCCCCACTTACTTGTTGCAGGTTCAACGGGATCAGGGAAGTCAGTCGCAGTTAACGGGATTATCGCTAGCATTCTGATGAAAGCAAGACCAGACCAGGTCAAGTTTATGATGGTGGATCCAAAGATGGTTGAGCTATCGGTTTACAACGACATTCCTCACCTCTTGATCCCAGTTGTGACCAATCCACGCAAGGCTAGCAAGGCTTGCAAAAGGTTGTAGATGAGATGGAAAACCGTTACGAACTCTTCGCTAAGGTTGGTGTGCGAAATATCGCTGGTTACAATGCCAAGGTCGAAGAATTTAATAGCCAATCTGAGTACAAACAAGTACCCCTGCCTTTGATTGTTGTCATTGTGGATGAGTTGGCTGATCTTATGATGGTGGCCAGCAAGGAAGTGGAAGATGCCATCATCCGTCTCGGACAGAAGGCACGTGCTGCAGGGATTCACATGATTCTCGCAACGCAGCGCCCATCGGTTGATGTCATCTCTGGTCTTATCAAGGCCAATGTCCCTTCTCGTGTGGCATTTGCAGTTTCATCGGGTACAGATTCACGAACTATCTTGGATGAGAACGGAGCTGAAAAACTGCTTGGTCGAGGGGATATGCTCTTTAAACCAATCGATGAAAATCACCCAGTCCGTCTGCAAGGGTCCTTTATCTCGGATGATGATGTTGAACGTATCGTAAACTTCATCAAGGCTCAGGCAGATGCGGACTACGATGATAGCTTTGACCCAGGAGAAGTCTCTGAAAATGAAGGAGAATTTTCTGACGGCGAAACTGATGGCGATCCGCTTTTTGAAGAAGCCAAGGCTCTGGTTATCGAAACGCAGAAAGCCAGTGCTTCTATGATTCAGCGTCGTTTGTCGGTTGGATTTAACCGCGCGACTCGTCTCATGGAGGAACTAGAGATGGCAGGTGTCATCGGTCCAGCTGAAGGAACCAAACCACGAAAAGTATTGCAACAATAGAATAAACATGTGTGAAACTTTCTCTTAAAAAGGAACTATTCTAGCTCCATTTTTGAGAGTTAGTTTCATTTTTTATTGCTTTCCCAAACTCTTATTCAGCAGGGGTTGAAACTGGATTTAGAGTTGTCTAATATTTTGATTATACTTTTTACTAATTTTTACCTATTAAGCTATTGATTTTTTTAAGCTGTTTTTTTGATATATTAAATTGGAATAGAAAATATTTGTTTAGAAAGTAGTGTTTAAAAATGGAGGAGGTTATTTTTTTAGAGAAATATGCAAACGCTTACTTTTTAAACTAGGAGGAACAAAAATTTATGAATAAAGGATCATTTGAAAAACGTTGTAAATATAGTATTCGGAAATTTTCATTAGGTGTTGCTTCTGTTATGATTGGGGCTGCATTCTTTGGAACAAGTACAGTTCTTGCAGATAGCGTGCAGTCTGGCTCCACAGCGAATTTACCAGCGGATCTAGCTACTGCTCTTGCAACAGCAAAAGAGAATGATGGGCGTGATTTTGAAGCACCAAAGGCGGGAGAAAATCAAGGGTCTCCAGAAGTTACGGATGGACCTAAGACAGAAGAAGAACTATTAGCACTTGAAAAAGAAAAATCAGCTAGTTCAGATAAGTTACCAGAAGGTTTAGAGGGCAAATTAGATAAGGCTGAAGATAAAGGGAAAGAAGTTGACAAGGATCAATTAACTAAGGATACTGAGAATCTCGTTCCAGAAGATGTAGCTAAAACCAAGAATGGTGAATTAAACTACGGAGCAACTGTCAAAATCAAGACACCATCAGGTGAAGGTAGTGGGATTGTCATTGGCGAAAATCTTGTTTTAACTGTTTCACATAACTTTATAAAAGACGTTCCAGATGGGAATAATCGCAAGGTCGTTGACAATGATAATGGTGATGGAGATATCTATAGCATTTCCTATCCAGGACTACCAGATGTTAAATTTAGTAAAAAAGACATTATTCACTGGGATCGTGAAGGTTTCCTAAAAGGCTACAAGAATGATTTGGCTCTTGTTCGATTGCGAACAGTTCTGGAAAATGCTCCAGCAGAAGTGACTGAAAAACCTGCAGTGAAAAAGGTTGGAGATAAATTGCATGTCTTTGGCTATCCAACTGGAAAATTATCACCAGTCCTCAATACAACTGTTGAATTAGTCGAATCCTACGGTGAGGGTGTAAAAGGGATCGGTTATCAAGGTAGTCATCCAGGTGCTAGTGGTGGTGGTATCTTTGATACAGAAGGAAAACTTGTCGGTGTTCATCAAAATGGAGTTGTTGGCCAACGTAGTGGTGGTATTCTCTTCTCACCTGCTCAATTGAAATGGATCCAAGATCACATGAAGGGGATTTCAAGTGTTAAACCAGCAGACTTGGAAGAGAAAGAAAAACCAGCCGAAGACAAACCCAAAGAGGACAACCAGCTGCTAAACCTGAAACACCTGAGAAAGTGACAGCTGAATGGCAAACTGTAGAGAAAAAAGAACAACAGGGAACAGTCACTATCCGAGAAGAAAAAGGTATCCGCTACAATCAACTATCCTCAACTGCTCAAAATGATAACGCAGGCAAACCAGCCCTGTTTGAAAAGAAGGGCTTGACCGTTGATGCAAATGGAAATGCGACTGTCGATTTAACCTTCAAAGAAGATTCTGAAAAGGGTAAATCACGCTTTGGTGTCTTCCTGAAATTTAAAGATACCAATAATAATGTTTTTGTCGGTTATGACAAGGATGGTTGGTTCTGGGAGTATAAATCTCCAACAACTAGCACTTGGTATAGAGGTAGTCGTGTCGCTGCCCCTGAAACAGGATCAACAAACCGTCTCTCTATCACTCTCAAGTCAGATGGTCAGCTAAATGCCAGCAATAACGATGTCAATCTCTTTGACACAGTTACTCTACCAGCTGCGGTCAATGACCATCTTAAAAATGAGAAGAAGATCCTTCTCAAGGCGGGTTCCTATGGCAATGAGCGAACAGTTGTTAGCGTAAAAACTGATAACCAAGAGGGTGTGAAAACAGAGGATACTCCTGTTGAAAAAGAAACAGGAGCTGTGGTTGATGATAGCAAGGTAACTTATGACACTATTCAGTCTAAGGTCCTCAAAGCAGTGATTGACCAAGCCTTCCCACGTATTAAAGAATACAGTTTGAACGGGCATACCTTGCCAGGACAAGTTCAACAATTCAATAAAGTCTTTATCAACAAACACGAAGTCACACCTGAAGTCACCTACAAAAAAATCAACGAGACAACTGCAGAGTACTTGATGAAACTCCGTGATGAGAAATCTAATCAATGCGGACATGACGGTTCGTTTGCAGGTTGTGGATAATCAGTTGCACTTTGATGTGACCAAGATTGTCAACCACAATCAAGTTACTCCAGGTCAAAAGATTGATGATGAAAGAAAACTGCTTTCTTCTATTAGTTTCCTTGGCAATGCTCTAGTCTCTGTTTCAAGTGATCAATCTGGTGCTAAGTTTGATGGGGCAACTATGTCAAACAATACCCATGTCAGCGGGGATGATCATATCGATGTAACCAATCCAATGAAAGACTTGGCCAAGGGTTACATGTATGGATTTGTTTCTACAGATAAGCTGGCTGCAGGTGTCTGGAGCAACTCTCAAAACAGCTACGGTGGAGGTTCTTATGACTGGACTCGCTTGACAGCCTACAAGGAAACAGTCGGAAATGCCAACTATGTTGGAATTCATAGTTCTGAATGGCAATGGGAAAAAGCTTATAAGGGCATTGTCTTCCCAGAATACACCAAGGAACTTCCAAGTGCCAAGGTTGTTATCACTGAAGATGCCAACGCCGATAATAAAGTCGATTGGCAGGATGGAGCCATTGCATATCGTAGCATCATGAACAACCCTCAAGGTTGGGAAAAAGTTAAGGATATTACAGCTTATCGTATCGCGATGAACTTTGGTTCTCAAGCACAAAACCCATTCCTTATGACCCTGGATGGTATCAAGAAGATCAATCTTCATACAGATGGTCTTGGTCAAGGTGTTCTCCTTAAAGGATATGGTAGCGAAGGCCATGACTCTGGTCACTTGAACTATGCTGATATTGGTAAACGTATTGGTGGTGTCGAAGACTTCAAGACCTTGATTGAGAAGGCAAAGAAATATGGTGCTCATCTAGGTATCCACGTTAACGCTTCTGAAACTTATCCTGAGTCTAAGTACTTCAATGAAAAATTCTTCGTAAGAATCCAGATGGTAGCTATAGCTATGGTTGGAACTGGCTAGACCAAGGTATCAACATTGATGCTGCTTATGACTTGGCTCATGGTCGTTTGGCACGTTGGGAAGATTTGAAGAAAAAACTTGGTGACGGACTCGACTTTATCTATGTGGACGTTTGGGGTAATGGTCAATCAGGTGACAACGGTGCCTGGGCTACTCACGTTCTCGCTAAAGAGATCAACAAACAAGGCTGGCGCTTTGCAATCGAGTGGGGTCATGGTGGTGAGTACGACTCTACCTTCCATCACTGGGCAGCTGATTTGACCTACGGTGGCTACACCAATAAAGGTATCAACAGTGCCATCACCCGCTTTATCCGTAACCACCAAAAAGATGCTTGGGTAGGGGACTACAGAAGTTACGGTGGTGCAGCAGACTATCCACTTCTAGGTGGCTACAGCATGAAAGACTTTGAAGGCTGGCAAGGACGAAGTGATTACAATGGCTATGTGACTAACCTCTTTGCCCATGACTTGATGACCAAATATTTTCAACACTTCACTGTAAGTAAATGGGAAAATGGTACATCAGTGACTATGACCGATAATGGTAGCACCTATAAATGGACTCCAGAAATGCGAGTGGAATTGGTAGATGCTGACAATAATAAAGTAGTTGTAACTCGTAAGTCAAACGATGTCAATAGCCCGCAATACCGCGAACGTACAGTAACGCTCAACGGACGTGTCATCCAAGATGGCTCAGCTTACTTGACTCCTTGGAACTGGGATGCAAATGGTAAGAAACTTCCTACTGATAAGGAAAAATGTACTACTTCAATACGCAGGCCGGTGCAACAACTTGGACCCTTCCAAGCGATTGGGCAAATAGCAAGGTTTACCTTTACAAGCTAACTGACCAAGGTAAGACAGAAGAGCAAGAACTAACCGTAAAAGATGGCAAGATTACCCTAGACCTTCTAGCAAATCAACCATACGTTCTCTACCGTTCAAAACAAACCAATCCTGAAATGTCATGGAGCGAAGGCATGCACATCTACGACCAAGGATTTAACAGTGGAACCTTGAAACACTGGACCATTTCTGGTGATGCTTCTAAGGCAAAAATTGTCAAATCACAAGGCGCAAATGAAATGCTTCGTATCCAAGGTAATAAGAGCAAGGTCAGTCTTACTCAGAAACTGACTGGCTTGAAACCAAATACCAAGTATGCGGTTTATGTTGGTGTCGATAACCGTAGTAATGCTAAGGCAAGTATCACAGTGAATACTGGCGAGAAAGAAGTGACTACTTATACCAATAAGTCACTCGCTCTCAACTATATCAAAGCTTATGCTCATAACAATCGTCGTGAAATGCTACAGTTGACGATACAAGTTACTTCCAAAATATGTACGCCTTCTTTACAACTGGATCTGATGTATCAAATGTCACTCTGACATTGAGTCGTGAAGCTGGTGATGAAGCAACTTACTTTGATGAAATTCGTACCTTTGAAAACAATTCAAGCATGTACGGAGACAAGCATGATACAGGTAAAGGAACATTTAAACAAGACTTTGAAAATGTAGCTCAAGGTATCTTCCCATTTGTAGTAGGTGGTGTCGAAGGTGTCGAAGACAACCGCACTCACTTGTCTGAAAAACACGATCCATATACACAGCGTGGTTGGAACGGTAAGAAAGTTGATGATGTTATCGAAGGAAATTGGTCATTGAAGACCAATGGACTAGTGAGCCGTCGTAACTTGGTTTACCAAACAATCCCACAAAACTTCCGCTTTGAGGCAGGTAAGACTTACCGTGTAACCTTTGAATACGAAGCAGGCTCTGACAATACCTATGCCTTTGTAGTCGGTAAGGGAGAATTCCAGTCAGGTCGTCGTGGTAGTCAAGCAAGCAACTTGGGGAAATGCATGAATTGCCAAATACTTGGACAGATTCTAAGAAAGCCAAGAAAGTAACCTTCCTCGTGACTGGTGCAGAAACAGGCGATACTTGGGTAGGTATCTACTCAACTGGAAACGCAAGCAATACTCGTGGAGATGCTGGCGGAAATGCCAACTTCCGTGGTTATAACGACTTCATGATGGATAATCTTCAAATCGAGGAAATTACCCTAACTGGTAAGATGCTGACAGAAAATGCACTGAAGAACTACTTGCCAACTGTAGCCATGACCAACTACACCAAAGAGTCTATGGATGCTTTGAAGGAGGCGGTCTTTAACCTCAGTCAGGCAGATGATGATATTAGCGTGGAAGAGGCGCGTGCAGAGATTGCCAAGATTGAAGCCTTGAAGAATGCCTTGGTTCAAAAGAAAACATCCTTGGTGGCAGAAGACTTTGAAAGTCTCAATGCTCCTGCACAAGCTGGTGAAGGCTTGGGAAATGCCTTTGATGGAAATGTGTCTAGTCTATGGCATACATCTTGGAATGGTGGAGATGTAGGCAAGCCTGCAACCATGGTCTTGAAAGAACCAACTGAAATCACAGGACTTCGTTATGTTCCACGTGCCTCTGATTCAAATGGAAACTTGCGAGATGTGAAACTGGTTGTCACAGATGAGTCTGGTAAAGAACATACCTTCACAGTGACAGATTGGCCAAATAATAACAAACCAAAAGACATTGACTTTGGCAAGACAATTAAGGCTAAGAAAATTGTCCTTACAGGTACCAAGACTTACGGAGATGGTGGAGATAAATACCAATCTGCAGCGGAACTCATCTTTACTCGTCCACAAGTAGCAGAAACACCTCTTGACTTGTCAACTTATGAAGCAGCTTTAGCTAAAGCTCAAAAATTGACAGACAAAGAAAATCAAGAGGAAGTGGCTGGAGTTCAGGCAAGCATGAAATATGCGACGGATAATCATCTCTTGACGGAAAGAATGATCGAGTACTTCGCATACTATCTCAATCAATTAAAAGATTCTGCTACGAAACCAGACGCTCCTACAAGCAGCAAAGGTGAAGAGCAACCTCCAGTTCTTGAAGTTCCTGAATATACAGGCCCACTAGGCACGGCAGGAACAGAAGCACCACCTACAGTGGAACTTCCAGAGTACACAGGTCCACTAGGAACGGTAGGAACAGAAGCGGCACCTACAGTGGATTCGTTGAAAGCAGTAGTAGATAAGACCGGAAATATCGAAATTATCGGAAAAAGTCAGGAACTAGCGGATGTTGATCAAGTAGAAAGTAATTCAGAGACTAACAAGAATTTGTCTGGTAAGAAGTATGATGTATATAACCTTCAACTTAAGAACCAAAAAGGACAAGTGGTTAAACCAAACGGTAATCTTCTTGTTAGATTGCCAGTTTCAGGGGAAGTGGAGGCACTTTATGCTATTACTCCAAGCAAGAACTTGCAAGAACTCGCTTACATTATCCAAGATGGTAAACTTGAATTTACAACAGCAGACTTGACCGCTTACGCTATCGTCTATAAGGCAGCAAGCAATGATACTCCTCCAGCTGTTGATGAGAATGTAAATCCTTCTGCTTCTAATAACCAAGAAGAAGAGCAAAAACCTCAAACGGTTGCTGTTGAAGAGAAGGGACAACTTCCAGCTACAGGGGAACAAAACTCAACTGCTCTAGCTTTGTTAGGTGGTCTAGCTTTAATTTTCTCAGCTTCTTTCATCAGAAACAGAAAGAGAAACTAAACGATAAAATTCCTTTGGACAGATAATTTTTGTAAAATCATTTATCCTAAATAACTACAAAAAAATCAGGAACGTCTGTTCCTGATTTTTTCTATGATACGAAAAAACCAGCTCTAAGTGCTGGTAAATGTTTGAGTTTAGGAGCCACTATTACTTGCAGTTGTCCCAGTCTCACTTGTTGGGCTATTTGATGAGGAAGTGTCTTTTTGTTCAATTTTGCTTGTACCGTCCTCTTTTGTTTTCTCCTCTTTACTACTAGAAGGTTGGGTTTCTTCTTTTTGAGGTGCATCTTGGTTTGGAGTTTGTTTTTGCGTAGGGCTATTTGTATCTGTAGGAGCCTCTTTTTGAATTTCTCTAATGACTGTCGTTTGTTGAGGAGTGGTTGGCTCCTCTTTTTTATTTTTATCCATTGCGTTCATGATGGTGATAGTGGCGGTGATCAGACCAAGGATACTACCGATGGTAGCAATCGTTTTTTGAAAGACCGTAAATCCCTTTTTGATGTGTTCAGTTTTTGGTTTTGAAGTTCTACGATAGTTAGACATGATACTCTCCTTTGATTATGATTTATTATACCTCATTTCTTTAAAAAAATCTTAAAAAAAGAGGAATTGCCCTTTCTTGTCGCAGGTCTCTTTTCGTGATACAATAGAGTGAGTGATTTTAGAAAGCGTGAGAAAACATGATCTACTTTGATAATTCGGCGACAACTAAGCCTTATCCTGAAGCTCTAGAGACCTATATGCAGGTCGCTTCGAAAATTCTAGGAAATCCTTCTAGCCTCCATCGTTTGGGAGACCAGGCAACACGAATTTTAGATGCTTCCCGGCAGCAAATTGCAGATTTGATTGGAAAGAAGAGTGATGAAATTTTCTTTACCTCTGGTGGAACAGAAGGGGATAACTGGGTCATCAAGGGTGTAGCCTTTGAAAAAGCCCAGTTTGGCAAGCACATCATCGTATCAGCTATTGAGCATCCAGCAGTCAAGGAGTCAGCCCTCTGGCTGAAAAATCAAGGTTTTGAGGTGGATTTTGCCCCAGTTGATGAGAAGGGATTTGTAGATGTTGAGGCCCTAGCAAGTTTGATTCGATCAGATACGACCCTCGTTTCGGTCATGGCAGTAAACAATGAAATCGGCTCTATCCAGCCTATTCAAGCTATTTCAGAACTTTTAGCTGATAAACCAACCATTTCCTTTCACGTTGATGCAGTTCAAGCACTTGCTAAAATTCCAACTGAAAAGTATCTGACGGATCGAGTGGATTTTGCGACCTTCTCGAGTCATAAGTTCCACGGTCTCAGAGGTGTTGGTTTTGTCTATATCAAGTCTGGCAAGAAGATTACACCTCTATTGACTGGTGGTGGTCAGGAGCGCGATTATCGTTCGACGACGGAAAATGTTGCAGGAATTGCCGCAACAGCTAAGGCTCTCCGTTTGGCTATGGAAAAGCTGGATATCTTTACTAGCAAGACAGGGCAGATGAAATCAGTTATTCGCCAAGCCCTTCTGGACTATCCAGATATTTCGTCTTTTCAGATGAGAAAGGCTTTGCCCCTCATATCCTGACTTTTGGGATTAAGGGTGTTCGTGGAGAAGTCATCGTTCATGCATTTGAAGACTATGATATTTTCATTTCCACAACCTCTGCTTGTTCGTCCAAAGCAGGAAAACCTGCGGGTACCTTGATTGCTATAGGAGTGGACAAGGATAAGGCCCAGTCAGCTGTACGCCTCAGTCTAGACCTGGAAAATGATATGAGTCAGGTTGAGCAGTTTTTGACCAAGCTAAAATTAATTTACAATCAAACTAGAAAAGTAAGATAGGAGCATTCATGCAGTATTCAGAAATTATGATTTGCTACGGAGAGTTGTCAACAAAGGGAAAAAATCGTATGCGTTTCATCAATAAACTTCGCAATAACATTTCGGACGTTTTGTCCATCTATCCCCAAGTTAAGGTAACCGCTGATCGCGACCGTGCCCATGCTTATCTTAACGGAGCGGATTATACAGCAGTAGCAACATCACTTAAACAAGTCTTTGGGATTCAAAACTTTTCTCCAGTTTACAAAGTAGAAAAGTCTGTCGAAATTCTCAAAGCTGCCGTACAAGAGATTATGCAAGACATCTACAAGCAAGGCATGACCTTTAAGATTTCTAGTAAACGTAGTGACCACAACTTTGAGTTGGACAGTCGAGAACTCAACCAAACCCTTGGTGGAGCTGTTTTTGAAGCTATTCCAACTATTCAAGCCCAAATGAAAAATCCTGATATCACACTTCAAGTGGAGATTCGTGAGGAAGCGGCTTATCTTTCCTATGAAACCATTCGTGGAGCAGGTGGTTTGCCAGTGGGAACCTCTGGTAAGGGGATGCTTATGTTGTCAGGTGGTATTGACTCACCTGTAGCGGGTTATCTTGCCCTTAAACGTGGGGTAGATATCGAAGCCGTTCACTTTGCTAGTCCACCATATACTAGTCCCGGTGCCCTTAAGAAAGCGCAGGACTTGACCCGCAAATTGACCAAGTTTGGTGGCAATATCCAATTTATCGAAGTGCCTTTCACTGAAATTCAAGAGGAAATCAAGGCCAAGGCGCCAGAAGCCTATCTCATGACCTTGACGCGTCGTTTTATGATGCGGATTACCGACCGTATCCGTGAAGTGAGAAAGGGTCTGGTCATTATCAATGGGGAAAGCCTTGGCCAAGTAGCAAGCCAGACTTTGGAAAGCATGCAGGCTATCAACGCTGTGACCAACACTCCTATCATTCGCCCTGTGGTTACTATGGACAAGTTGGAAATCATTGACATCGCTCAGGAAATTGATACCTTTGAAATTTCTATCCAGCCTTTTGAGGACTGCTGTACGATTTTTGCACCTGACCGTCCTAAGACCAATCCTAAGATAGAGAATGCTGAGCAGTATGAAAAACGGATGGATGTTGAAGGTTTGGTTGAGCGAGCAGTGGCAGGAATCATGATTACTGAGATTACACCTCAAGCTGAAAAAGATGAAGTCGATAACTTGATTGATAATCTCCTCTAATCAGAAAAACCAGAAGAATTCAGAAAGTATATATGAAAAAAAGTTAGTTATTTATCCTTAAAATGGACATTTACTGACTTTTTTTCTATTTTTTTATGGTATAATGAGATAAAATTTTGAATATAGAGAGTTTTCTGACAATGAATCATTCCTACTTTTACTTAAAAATGAAAGAACACAAACTCAAGGTTCCTTATACAGGAAAAGAGCGTCGTGTGCGTGTTCTTCTGCCTAAGGATTACGAGAAAGATACAGACCGTTTTTACCCTGTTGTTTATTTTCACGATGGGCAAAATGTCTTTTACAGCAAGGAATCCTATATCGGACACTCTTGGAAGATAATCCCAGCTATTAAACGAAACCCAGACATCAGTCGCATGATTGTTGTTGCTATTGATAATGACGGAATGGGACGGATGAATGAGTATGCGGCTTGGAAATTCCAAGAATCTCCTATACCAGGCCAGCAGTTTGGCGGTAAGGGTGTGGAGTATGCTGAGTTTGTCATGGAGGTGGTCAAGCCTTTTATCGATGAGACCTATCGTACCAAAGCTGATCGACAGCATACGGCTATGATTGGCTCGTCACTAGGAGGCAATATTACCCAGTTTATTGGATTAGAGTACCAAGACCGAATTGGTTGTCTAGGTGTCTTCTCATCTGCTAACTGGCTCCACCAAGAAGCCTTTAATCGCTTTATCGAGCGCAAGAAACTGTCGCCTGATCAGCGTATTTTCATCTATGTTGGAACGGAAGAAGCAGATGATACAGACAAGACCTTGATGGCTGGCAATATCAAGCAAGCCTATATCGACTCATCACTTCGCTATTATCATGATTTGATTGCAGGAGGAGTACACTTGGATAATCTTGTTTTGAAAGTTCAGTCTGGTGCTATCCATAGTGAGATCCCTTGGTCGGAAAATTTACCAGACTGTCTCCGTTTTTTTGCAGAGAAATGGTAAGTTAGGAAAGGAGAAAGCCAATGCATATTGAACATCTTAGCCACTGGAGTGGCCACCTCAACCGTGAAATGTATCTCAACCGTTATGGACACGCTGGGATTCCAGTCGTGGTTTTTGCTTCATCTGGTGGCAGTCACAATGAATACTATGATTTTGGCATGATTGATGCCTGTGCTTCCTTTATCGAAGAAGGTCGTGTTCAGTTCTTTACCCTATCCAGTGTTGACAGTGAGAGCTGGTTGGCCACTTGGAAAAATGGTCATGACCAAGCAGAGATGCACCGTGCCTACGAACGCTATGTGATTGAGGAGGCCATTCCTTTTATCAAGCATAAGACAGGTTGGTTTGACGGTATGATGACGACAGGTTGCTCCATGGGGGCCTACCATGCACTCAATTTCTTCCTCCAGCATCCGGATGTCTTTACCAAGGTGATTGCTCTCAGTGGTGTTTACGACGCACGTTTCTTTGTCGGTGATTACTACAATGATGATGCTATTTACCAGAACTCGCCAGTAGATTATATTTGGAATCAGAATGACGGCTGGTTTATCGATCGTTACCGTCAGGCGGAGATTGTCGTCTGTACGGGTCTTGGTGCTTGGGAACAAGATGGTCTGCCATCCTTCTACAAGCTCAAAGAAGCCTTTGACCAGAACAAATTCCAGCCTGGTTTGCGGAATGGGGACACGATGTCGCCCATGACTGGGAATGGTGGCGTAAACAAATGCCCTATTTTCTTGGACACCTGTATCTATAAAAGGAGTTGCCTATGAATTACCTTGTTATTTCTCCCTACTATCCACAAAATTTTCAACAGTTTACTATTGAACTAGCCAATAAAGGTATCACAGTTTTGGGGATTGGTCAAGAACCTTACGAGCAACTGGATGAGCCTTTGCGTAATAGCCTGACCGAGTATTTCCGTGTAGACAATCTTGAGAATATAGATGAAGTCAAGCGTGCAGTAGCTTTTCTTTTCTACAAGCATGGTCCTATCGACCGCATTGAGTCCCACAATGAATACTGGCTTGAGTTGGACGCAACACTTAGAGAACAATTCAATGTCTTTGGTGCCAAACCAGAGGATCTCAAAAAGACCAAGTTTAAGTCTGAGATGAAGAAACTCTTCCAGAAAGCAGGCGTACCTGTTGTACCTGGCGCTGTTATCCAGACAGAAGCAGATGTAGATCAAGTAGTCGAGACGATTGGCTTACCAATGATAGCCAAACCTGATAATGGAGTGGGAGCGGCAGCCACCTTTAAGTTGGAAAGTCAGGAAGATGTAGATCGGTTCAAGCAAGAATGGGACCAATCGACCGTTTATTTCTTTGAGAAATTTGTCACTTCTAGCGAAATCTGTACCTTTGACGGACTTGTAGACAAGGATGGCAACATCGTCTTTTCAACGACTTTCGATTATGCCTATACACCACTTGATCTGATGATTTATAAGATGGACAATTCCTACTATGTCCTCAAGGATATGGATCCCAAACTGCGCAAGTATGGTGAGGCCATTGTCAAGGAATTTGGTATGAAAGAACGTTTCTTCCATATCGAGTTCTTCCGTGAAGGGGACGACTATATTGCCATTGAGTACAATAACCGTCCTGCGGGTGGCTTTACCATTGATGTTTATAACTTTGCTCACTCCCTGGATCTCTACCGAGGTTATGCGGCGATTGTAGCAGGAGAAGAGTTTCCAAGATCAGAGTTTGAGCCCCAGTATTGCTGGCAACTTCACGTCGTGCCAATGTCAACTATGTGTATTCAGAAGAAGACTTGCTTGCAAAGTATAGCCAACAATTCAAGGTCAAAAAAATTATGCCAGCAGCTTTTGCAGAGCTACAAGGGGATTATCTTTATATGCTGACAACTCCAAGCCGTCAAGAGATGGAGCAGATGATTGTAGACTTTGGTCAACGTCAAGATTAATGAAAAGGATGAAAGGAGTTTATCTTCTTTTGTCCTTTTCTTAAACATAGGTTAAATAAAGCGTTTTCCAGAGATTCTTTTAGAAAATCGGTTGCTAAAAGGCCTAAAAATTGATAGAATAAGGATTGTCTAAAAAATTTTAAGGAGAATCTATCAAATGGATTTTACATGGGCTATTAAATATGCCACTGAATTTTTGGGAACTGCCATTTTGATCATTCTAGGAAATGGTGCAGTTGCCAACGTTGAACTTAAAGGTACGAAAGGTCACCAAAGTGGCTGGCTCGTTATCGCTGTTGGTTACGGTATGGGGGTTATGATCCCAGCCTTGATGTTCGGTAACGTTTCTGGTAACCACATCAACCCAGCTTTCACTCTTGGACTTGCTGTTAGCGGACTTTTCTCTTGGGATCAAGTACCATTTTACATTCTAGCGCAAGTTTTGGGAGCAATCTTCGGTCAAGCTTTGGTTGTAGCGACTCACCGTCCTTACTACTTGAAAACAGAAAACCCAAACAATATCTTGGGTACCTTCTCAACAATTTCAAGCATCGACCACGGTACAAAAGAATCACGTTTTGCAGCTACTGTTAACGGCTTCCTCAATGAGTTTGTAGGTTCATTTGTTCTTTTCTTTGCAGCACTTGGTTTGACTAAAAACTTCTTCGGTGCTGAGGTTCTTCAATACATGAAACAAATGGCTACTCAAGCTGGACAAACTGTTGATTTAAGTGAATTGGCAGTGAAAGCTCAAGTAGCTCCACATACAGCTGCTGGGATCTCAGTTGCACACTTGGCACTTGGTTTCCTAGTGATGGCCTTGGTAACTTCACTTGGTGGACCTACTGGACCTGGTTTGAACCCAGCTCGTGACTTTGGACCACGTCTTCTTCACGAACTCCTTCCAAAATCAGTTCTTGGTCAACACAAGGGTGATTCAAAATGGTGGTATGCATGGGTTCCAGTTGTAGCTCCAATTGCAGCAGGTATTGCAGCAGTAGCACTATTCAAACTACTTTACCTATAAGAAATGAAACTGGGGAACCCCAGTTTTTTTACTGGAAATTTTTGTAAAAAATTCTGGAATTTAAGTGGAATAGCTTGTAAAAAAATCTTAAAAATCCTTTAAAAATAAAAGAGTTGGAGGAAGTTATGAATGGAAATCAAATGATACAAATTATTCCGACTTTGAAGGTCAATAACCGAAAATTAAATGAACGATTTTATATTGAAACCTTAGGGATGAAGCCCTTATTAGAAGAATCAGCCTTCCTCTCACTTGGTGACCAAACAGGTGTTGAAAAGTTGATACTGGAAGAGGCTCCAAGTATGCGTACTCGGAAAGTTGAAGGGCTAAAAAAACTAGCCAGACTAGTCGTCAAGGTGAAGGATCCATCTGAAATCGAGGGTCTTCTTTCACAGATGAAGTCTCTTCCTCGCCTATTTAAAGGAAGTCGTGGTTATGCTTTTGAGATTGTTTCTCCTGAACAGGATGTGATTCTTGTTCATGCGGAAAATCATATTAAAGATTTGGTTCCACTGGAAACTGTTCCTGAATTTTCTTCAAATACAAGTATAAGATATTTGAGTCAATTTGAGATTTCTATGGAGTTGCGCTTACCTGAGGGGACGGAGAGTATACTTGCTCCTGAAAAAGTGGGTACAGTTATCACATTTACTCAAGGGGAAGGGCCAGATTTGGCTGTTGAAAACAATGTTACTTGGGACTTGTCTATGCTGAAATTTTTGGTAAAGGATCTAGATTTAACTATTCTTCGTCAGAAATTTGAAGGCACAGACTATTTTATTCCAAAGTCTGAAAAATTCTTCCTTGGTAAAGATACCAATAATATCGAATTGTGGTTTGAAGAAGCATGAAGTGGACAAAAATTCTAAGAAAAATAGAAGAACAAATCGAGGCAGGGGTCTATCCCGGGGCCTCTTTTGCGTATTTTAAGGACGGAGAATGGAGAGAATCCTACCTAGGCTTGAGTGATCCTGAGAAAGGATTAAAAACAGAGTTAGGGCTGGTCTACGACCTGGCCAGTGTGAGTAAGGTCGTGGGAGTAGGGACAGTCTTTACCTTCTTGTGGCAGCAAGGCAAATTAGATATTGATCGACCAGTGACGGATTTTTTTCCTGAATGTGATTACCCAGATATTTCTATTCGTCAACTCTTGACCCACGCAACAGACTTGGACCCCTTTATTCCCAATAGGGACCAGTTAGGTGCTGAGGAATTAAGAGAAGCCATGTTTTATCTGAATAGACGCAGTCAGCCTGCTTTCTATACTCGGATGTTCATTTTTTACTCTTGGGCTTTCTTTTGGAGAAAATCTTTGAACAAGACTTGGATCAGATTATAAAAGAACAAGTTTTGAACCCATGGGGGATGAAGGAAACCATGTTTGGCCCTGTTGAGCTTGCTGTACCGACAGTGAGGGGAAGAGAGGCAGGCAGTATTCACGATCCCAAAGCTCGTCTTTTGGGAAAACATGCTGGAAGTGCTGGTTTATTTTCAACTGTTAAGGATTTGCAAATCTTTCTGGAACATTACTTGAAAGATGATTTTGCTGAAAACTTAAGCCGAAATTTTTCTCCCTTAGATGATAAGGAGCGTTCGCTAGCTTGGAATCTGGAGGGAGCCTGGCTTGACCATACGGGCTATACAGGTACTTTCATCATGTGGAATCAAGAGAAACAGGAAGCTGCTATCTTTTTATCCAATCGAACGTATGAGAAGGATGAACGTGCTCAGTGGATAGTCGATCGAAACCAAGTCATGGATATGATTCGTAGGGAAAGGTAGAGGGAAAGCATGTCAAAAACCGTAAAAGGAACTCTCTTTACAGTAGTGGCAGGGATTGCTTGGGGTTTGTCTGGAACCAGTGGCCAATACCTGATGGCACACGGGATTTCCGCTCTAGTCTTGACTAATCTGCGGCTCATTATTGCAGGATTGGCCCTGGTATTTTTAACTTATGCGACCGCAAAGGATAAACTCCTTGCTTTTTTAAAAGACAGAAAAAGCCTTTTCTCTCTCTTGTTATTTGCCATGTTTGGACTTTTCTTAAACCAGTTTGCCTATCTTTCTGCCATTCAGGAGACCAATGCTGGAACGGCGACGGTTCTCCAGTATGTATGTCCTGTTGGGATCTTGATTTATACTTGTATCAAGGACAAGGTAGCGCCGACTCTGGCAGAGATTATTTCAATTGGTTTAGCAATTGGAGGAACTTTTCTTATTGCTACGCATGGGGAACTTGACCAATTGTCGGTTACACCTGCTGGTCTCTTTTGGGGTCTCTTTTCTGCCTTGACCTATGCCCTCTATATTATCCTCCCTATCGCTTTGATTAAGAAGTGGGGAAGTATGTTGGTGATTGGTGTGGGCATGGTTATTTCTGGTGTCGGGGCTATTCCCTTCACAGGAGTTTTGTGGGCCAGTATACCGGCAAGTTTGGATTTTCTCTTTGCATTTGCGGGCATTATCATCATCGGAACGGTCTTTGCCTACACAGCTTTCCTAAAAGGAGCTAGTCTAATAGGACCTGTTAAGTCCAGTTTATTGGCTTCCATAGAGCCCATCTCAGCCGTTTTCTTTGCCTTTCTGATTATGAAGGAGCAATTCTATGCGATTGATTTTGTTGGTATGGCCATGATTTTGCTTGCAGTCACTATCATTTCTTTGAAAGATTTGTTGCTAGAAAATAAACGGAAGGTTGAATGAGAAACGAGTTACTCGTAAAAAGTGGTTGGTTTGAATATCCTATCGAAATACTGATTGCGGATAAGGAATGGGAGTAGAATTTTATAAAATTTTAAGTTTCTTTTCTTACAATAAACCAATCTTTAACTGCTAGAAGGAGGAGATATGAAAATTTTAAAAAGCATTCACCCAACTAAGCCCCTGCGCTACTTGAGATGGTTTGATATTCTGATTATTACAGTTCTAATGTTTGGCCAGTTTATCATTCGTTCAACGGAGCTCTTTTTAGCAAGTATGTTTCCGACAGATCTGTCAACTACAATGGATACGGTAAGTAATACTGTCGGCGAGGGAGTAGGCTATTCGAGCAACTTCACCTTGCAAGTGATACTTCTGACCTTGACCTTTCTTTACCTTTTGATTCGAAATTATGACTTCAAACAACTTCCCATTCGTTGGACCTGGTCCCTTCTCTTTTGGGTTCCTTTTATATTTGCCATTGTGGGATTGTTTGGAGACTTGGTGACGACACTAACTGGTGAATACAATTACTTAAATCCAGCTCTTTTTGCCCACATAAATCCCATGGAAATTATACGGAAATTCCTAGCGCTTAGTCCGATGGCAATTGCCTATGCCTTGCTAAATGGCTTCTATGAAGAGTTTCTTTCTAGGATTATTGACTTCAGTGAAAGAAAAGCACAAGTGGTGGGTTTTGCTTTATTCTACCATCATTCGGATTTCTTTTCACACTTATCAAGGACTGGTGTGGGCACTGGTTATTGGTGTCGTTTATGGCTTATTCTATTACTTCTTATACAAGTATAAATTCAAAAATCTCTTGCCATTTTTCCTCATGCATGCTCTAGCAGATATGTTTGGTTCTAGCCTCATGTATCTCTTGCTTGCGTGGGGAGCATAAGAAAAAAACTCCGTTCAATGTACCGCACCACAAAAGTAAGATTCTTCTGTCTAACTTTTTTGGGGCAGTACATTGCAACGGGATTTTCTTTATTCCAGAATTAGTAAACCATCTTTAACAGCAAACGGATCCTTCTCATTGATACGATCGTAAAACATGATTCCGTTTAGATGATCAATTTCATGTTGGACAACGATGGAGTTGTAGCCTTTGAGCTTGATACGATGTTTTTCGCCGTCCTTGTCAAAGTAATCGACAGTGACGCGGGCATGGCGGACAACGTAGCCTGGCACGTTACGGTCAACAGATAGGCAACCTTCTCCTTCGCCAAGAGCAGCGTCCTGAACAGAGTGGGATACGATTTTTGGATTGTACATAATGGCTTGTAAATCGTAGGCTTCCTGTGGAGTTTCGCCTTCTTCTACAATATTTGGGACCAAGACAGCAATAATACGTTTTGAGATATCCAGCTGGGGAGCAGCAAGTCCAACACCACCACGGAGTCCCATTTTCTCAGCCATAACAGGATCCTGAGAATGTTTGAGGAATTGCATCATTTTTTCACCAAGGATGATATCCTGATCAGATAGCGGGAAAGTGACTTCCTCAGCAACTGCACGCAGAGTTGGGTTTCCCTCACGGATAATATCTTTCATATCAATCAAATGAGCAGCTTTTGTAATACGTTCTATAGCAGACATTTTCTCTCCTTTCATTACCTCTACATGATAACACAAAAAAGGTTAGAAAGAAAGTCGCAGAAGTTCCTAAAAAATAATATAATAAACGGTATTCCCCTTTTGTCTGTGGTATAATAAAAGAAAAGACTTGCAGTAAAAGCAAGGGGGGAATAAAGATGGAAAAGCGACAAAATAGACGGCCTCATGGTCCTCTTTATGGATTGTTGAAGGCTAGTATTAGTTTCTTTAGGAGATATAAATCTTGGACCAATGCCCAGTTTATTACAGTGTTGTTGCTGGCAGTTGCCTTGTCCATGGGGCTGAACTTGTTAGTTCGAGCAGTACAAGGCAACAAGGGAACGAATCCAGTTGATTCTGCAAGTACTTCTAGTCAATTCAAGGAAAATGATTCTGATGAAAAGACAGCCCGTATCATGGCAAATGGTGACCTTCTCTACCATATCCCCATCTACCGAACAGCTCTAAAAGAAGATGGGAGCTATGATTTCCACGAAAATTTGAGTATGTAAAGCCATGGCTCAAACAAGCGGATTTGGTAATTGGTGATTTTGAAGGAACTGTGAACAAGGATCACTATTTGGCAGGTTATCCTCTTTTTAATGCACCTGGTGAGGTGATGGATGCGATCAAGGATGCAGGCTATCAGGTTTTAGACTTGGCCCACAATCACATCCTCGATTCTCAGATAGAGGGAGTGGTCTCAACAGCTCAAGCTATTGAAAAGGCAGGGATGACGCCTATCGGAGTTTACACAAAGGAACCACGGGACGAGTCTCCCCTTGTTATCAAGGAAGTCAACGGTATCAAGGTAGCTCTCTTGGCCTATTCCTATGGTTTTAATGGCATTGAGCAGTATATTTCTCAAGAGGACTATAATCGCTACCTTTCTGACTTAGACGAAGAAAAGATGAAGGCGGAAATCGAGCGCGCAGAGAAAGAAGCGGATATCACTGTTGTTATGCCTCAGATGGGAATTGAGTACCAGCTGGAACCAACGGAAGAACAGAAGACACTGTACCACAAGATGGTGGACTGGGGAGCTGATATTATCTTTGGAGGGCATCCTCATGTCGTTGAACCTGCCGAAACGGTTGAAAAAGATGGAGACAAGAAACTCATTATCTATTCCATGGGAAATTTCCTCTCAAACCAGCGCATTGAAACCATGCAAGATGAGGAAAATGCCAGGTGGACAGAGCGCGGTGTTCTCATGGATGTGACTATTAAGAAAAAAGATGGAAAGACAAGGATTGAAACTGCCAAAGCGCATCCGACTTGGGTCAATCGAACTCCAAAAGGAACTTATTCACCAGAAGGCTATCCGCTCTTCCTCTATCAGACCTATATCCTAGAGGACTTCATCGAGGGGGGCAGTCACCGTGACAAGTTGGATGAGACGACCAAGGAACGAATTGACACAGCTTATAAAGAAATGAATGAACATGTAGGGTTGAAGTGGTAGAAACTCGCCCTAAAGGAGACGAGATGACGATTAAATTGATTGCAACGGAAATAGAGATTAAATGGATAATACAATAGAAGCAAGAAATTCCTTGGAATAAAGAGAGTTAGAGTTAAGGTGAAATTTGGTGCGAATGAAATAATTTGATTCGCAGAAGATGAAATTTGAAACGTTAAAAGAATTGGTATAAGGCAGTTTATCTTCCACAGGAACAAGCTGCGAATACACCGTCACGTTAGGAGGTAGCTTATGATTGAAAAAACAGTAACAGTTAACGACAAAGAAGTGAAGTTCAAATCATCAGCTACCATTCCACGTTTGTATCGTATCAAGTTCAAGCGTGATATTTTTAAAGATTTAGCTAAACTAGAAAAATCATTTAAAGTCAACGAACAAAGTTTTGAGATTGAAGATTTAGAGATTTTTGAGAATGTGGCATATATTATGGCGTATCACGCAGATAAAACTATTCCTCCAACCATTGATGAATGGTTAGATGAGTTTGAGATGTTTTCAATTTATGAAATCTTACCAGAGATTTTTAAAAAAATATGAGGTAATAATTTACAAACCGATATACAATCTAAAAAAACTTGAAAAAACAAGTCGTGAAATGACAACAGTTCTATTTTTACTCAGAAGTGTTGAAATAGGCATATCAGTAGGTGATTTAGATTTACTCACAATCGGCATGGTGCTAGATATGTGGACAGAAAAAGCTAATGATGATGTGAAGTATCAACGTGTGGCTGGTCAGAGTGAGTTTGATAGGTTTTAGAAATAGGTATTTAGTAGTATAATAAGAGTTACAATACACATGGAGGTAGCTTATATATGAATGTAATATGTTCTGAAATATTTTGGACAGCATTATCTGCTGTAGGGACAATTGGAGCCGTTATTGTAGCTTTATGGCAAATATTAAGACCTAAATCAAGAAAATTATTAGTAAGTAGTACATTCTCTCAGTATCTGGATAAGAAGATGCTGGAGTTTGTAATTACATTGAAAAAAACATGGGTGATGTTCCCATAATTATAAAAAGAATGTGGATTTGGAAAGTTTACAACTAAGGAAGGGAATCAAAAGTTTCTTACAGGTAAAAATGTTAAATTTATAGATAAGAAATTAATAAATGTAATTGATACTTCTATGAATAATTATGTCAATGATGCTAAATTTCCTTTGTTAATAAAATCAGGAGAAGCTGTTTTAATTACTTATGAATATATAAGCGAAAAAAATCTTTTTGAATTTGATGATGAATTTATCACTCAACAAACAGAATATAAGTATTTCACTAAAAGAATAGCAGTAGTGAGAGATTCGAGAAATAAGATTTATCTATAAAACAATACATGATCATGGCATTTAATGAAAAACTCTTCAACACATTAGTGGAAAAAATGGTCATACACACAAAGGATAAAGTAGAAGTCCACTTTCAAAAAAACGGTCAGGTCATAGAAATATGATCTGACTGTTTTTATGAATGGAATGAGACATTCATTTTATGATATAATATAAAGGATTAACAGAGATGAGAAATGATGGGGGTTGCCTAAATCGTTAAAAGATGCACACCCTAAATGCCCTTTGCACACCCCTAATAATAAAAAGGAGCTAATTGTATGATAAAACTCATTGCAACGGATATGGATGGGACCTTGCTGGATCCAAGAGGGCAACTGGACTTGCCACGTTTAGAAAAGATTTTAGATCAATTAGATGAGCGAGGTATCCGTTTTGTCATTGCGACAGGAAATGAAGTCCATCGGATGAGACAATTGCTTAAACATTTGGCGAGTAGAGTTGTCCTAGTCGTTGCCAATGGTGCTCGTATTTTTGAACATGATACATTACTTCAGGCTCAGACCTGGGATGATTCTATGGTTGACAAGGCTTTAGTTCATTTTAAAGGGAGGGAGTGTAGAGATCAGTTCGTCGTCACCAGTATGAATGGGAGTTTTGTCAAGAAAGGAACTGTTTTTACAGACCTAGAAAAATTTATGACTCCAGAGATGATTGAAAAACTTTACCAAAGAACCAATTTTGTGGATGAGCTAAACTCAGACCTCTTTGGAGGAGTACTAAAGATGAGCATGGTTGTTGGTGAGGAACGTTCTAGTTCCGTTTTGCAGGAAATTAATGATTTATTTGATGGTCGTGTAAGAGCTGTTTCTAGCGGTTATGGTTGTATAGATATCCTACAGGCTGGTGTTCACAAGGCTTGGGGATTGGAAGAATTACTCAAGCGCTGGAATTTGCAATCGGAACAAGTTATGGCTTTTGGTGACAGTGAAAATGATGTCGAGATGTTGGAGATGGCTGGTATTGCCTATGCGATGGAAAATGCAGATGATGAGGCCAAGGCAGTTGCGACTGCTCTAGCACCAGCTAACAGCCAAGGGGGCGTTTATCAGGTCCTAGAAAATTGGTTAGAGAAAGAGGGATAAGGTGGCAGTACAGTTATTAGAAAATTGGCTCCTAAAAGAGCAGGCAAAGATTCAAACCAAGTATCGTGAATTGAATCAAATCTCTGTCCTAGAGCCAGATATCATCTTTATCGGCGATTCGATTGTAGAATATTACCCTTTCCAAGAGTTACTCGGGACTGCAAAAACGATTGTCAATAGAGGGATTCGAGGATACCAGACAGGACTTTTACTAGATAACCTTGATGCCCATCTTTATGGTGATGCTGTCGATCAAATTATTCTCCTAATTGGGACAAACGATATCGGAAAAGATATTCCCATGAATGATGCTTTGGATAATCTTGAAGGTGTGATTCAATCGCTTAACCGAGATTATCCGCTATCACAAATAAAGCTCCTTTCGATTCTGCCGGTCAATGAAGGAGAAGAATACAAGCAGACAGTCTATATTCGTACCAATGAAAAGATTAGAGAATGGAATCAGGCCTTTGAGTCTCTGGCAGCTGCCTACATACAGGTGGATTTTGTGCCGATTTATGATAGTTTGACAGATTCAGAAGGACAACTCAAAAAAGACTATACAACAGATGGCCTCCATCTAAGTGTAGCAGGTTATCAAGCCTTATCAGATGCTTTGAAAACGTATCTTTTCTAAAGAATCGGCTTGATTTTGCATTTTTTATGAAGATAGGTTATAATAGTTCTATAATCTTGGGGTCGTTACGGATTCGACAGGCATTATGAGGCATATTTTGCAACCCGTGTGGCGACGTAAACGCTCAGTTAAATATAACTGCAAAAAATAACACTTCTTACGCTCTAGCTGCCTAAAAACCAGCAGGCGTGACCCGATTTGGATTGCTCGTGTTCAATGACAGGTCTTATGATTAGCGAGATACGATTAAGCCTGTCTAGTGGTTTGATAAGAGATTGATAGACTCGCAGTTCCTAGGCTTGAGTTATGTGTCGAGGGACTGTTAAAACAATACATAACCTATGGTTGTAGACAAATATGTTGGCAGATGTTTGGACGTGGGTTCGACTCCCACCGGCTCCATTTTAAACAGGAATACAGTGTGATTTTTTAAAATTGTATCTTTTGTTGTATCCTATTTATTTTAGTGTGTTAGTGGAGAATTACTCAAGAGGCTGAAGAGGACGGTTTGCTAAATCGTTAGGTCGGATAACCGGCGCGGGGGTTCGAATCCCCCATTCTCCGTTAGATGAACCCAGTGTTTTTCTAAATAACTATCCTTGGAGGTGGCCTCCAAGAATAAATTTTCATAAAGAGGTGAAACATGAAAAAGATTAAGTTACTAAGTATCTTAGCACTTTCAACAGTTATCTTGGGTGCATGTTCTGCATTGTCTAAACAGTCATCTGAAGCTTCTTCTGATAACAAGGAGAAAACAGAACAAGTTGAGAAGAAGGATGAAGCAGCAGAAGTTAAAGAGAAAGTTACAAAAGATGCTGAAATTCTCTTAGATTCAATGCTTACTAGTGACTCTGCCCGATTCAAGAAGATTTATGGTGAAACCTATGAAAAATGGACTGAGGCCATATTTGCAGTTCAAACAAGTGAAAAAATTAAAGAAGAAGGTCTTTCGCCTGCATCTACCTACTCAGTACAATGGCACAAAGATTTTCCTGTAGAAACTCCAGAAGAAACAATTTCAGGTTTCTTGAAAATGAGACGTAGATTATACCAAGATATTGGTTCTTATTCAGTTAAAGATGTGAAGGTAGATGAATCCGGTAATACAGCAACTGTTACTTTTAACTCTAAAAAGTTGCACTCTAAGGGATTGGCTTCATCTACAAGGGAAGTTCTTACGACTCTAATTGGAGGCATTGACAACTTAGGTAAGTACAACCAATCCGGTTCAGATGTTGACATCAAGCGTTATCAAACATTAATCTCTTACTGGATTTTCGAACACCTCTTCAAGAATGATTTCACTATCTATAGCGACGTAGATCCAAATCTAGCTCATACACCTTTTACTACTGGGGATTTTGATACAGAAATCAAATTAACCAAGGACAAGGATGGCAACTGGCTCATTTCTCAAGAAGATTATCGTACTCTAGCAACTGAATTGATTGACTATACAGAAGGATATGACAAAATTGTCCGCAATAATTCTCCAAAGTCTAAAGATAAAACTACGGACAAATCTTCAGATAAAAAAGATAAAAGTAATATCTAACCTTTGATTTAAAAGTAAAGCAAGTAGTTCTATGACAGACTACTTGTTTTTTTAGATTTCAATGACAGTGGAAGTGAGTGATTCATAACTAAACTCGAGGGAGAATCACCTTGCTTCTCTTTTTCTTGGCATTGAAAAACGATGACCATATTAGATTTAAATTTTTGAAGTTTTTAATATCTAAAAACTCACTTCTTTCATATTTGTAATGTTTGCTGATTACTTTTAATGTAACTCAGGACAGGGAATTCAAGAGCATTAGTGACGTAAGCTTTATTTTAAATATTTGATTTAGAGCAAGCAAATTCTCTTCTATACAAACCAAAGAAATCTGTCTTCTCTCTTTCCTTGGAAGTAGAAAAATGCATGGTAATTGATTTGAAATCATCAGGTGAATAAAATATTTATGTTTGTCTCTTCTCAACTGATTAAATATGTGGTATTCTTAAGATATCTCATAGGAGCCTTTACGAGTGAGTTGATTGAATAACTATCATCATAAGGAGGGTGGAATTTGTTTGATAGACAGAAAAATTTATAATATTTTTAGTATTTTTACTCATTAGAGATATTATTGAGGCATTTTACCCTAAAATCAAAGGAGACAGGGATGTACATTAGATTGGACAATAAGGAGCCCGAGAAAGCGCAAGAAATTGGGAATCAAATTCGTGCTTATAATCGTTCAAAAAGAGAAGAGGCTGAAAGTAAGCCGCTTAACCTTTATGTCGAAGACGAAAAGGGCAATCTCTTGGCGGGCTTGGTAGCAGAGACTTTTGGAAATTGGTTGGAAATCGAATATTTGTTTGTGGAAGAGGAGCTACGAGGACAAGGAATTGGTTCTAAACTACTGCAACAAGCAGAAAATGAAGCCAAGAATCGAAATTGTCGTTTTGCTTTTGTGAACACTTACCAGTTTCAAGCGCCAGATTTTTATCTAGGCCATGGCTACAAGGAAGTTTTTACCTTGCAAGACTATCCCTACACAGGGAAAAGATTTTATTACCAAAAGGATTTGTGATCTAGACTTATTTCCTTTGAAGAGGAGCTTAGCTAAGTATCAAAAAAGAACGAATACTCTCTATCATGTAAGAGGATAGAGAGTATTTTGTTAATAAAATCTTACAAAATGACATTTATATACTGCATTAAGTTAGATATATGGTATAATGATTTTAAAAAGAAGCGCAACTTTTTAAAAAATCGAAGGAGGATGCTAGTGGCTAAAAATTTAAAGTTAAAACTAGCTCGTGTGGAGCTTGATATGACACAAGGTGATTTGGCAGAAGCTGTGGGTGTTACGCGACAGACTATCGGTTTGATAGAAGCAGGGGAAATATAATCCTAGTCTCTCGCTCTGTCAGTCCATTTGCAGATGCTTAGGCAAAACCTTAGACCAACTATTTTGGGAGGAAGAAGATGAAAAATAGATTTTTTTATTATCAATTACTAGACGAAAGAGAAGAACAACTGATGAATAAAGCGGGGGCTGAAAGTTTCTATATCTCTATAGCTTTCTTGCTTTTATCTTATATGATTGCAGTATTAGCACCAAGTCTTTTTAATCCGAGAATGATTCTCATCATTATCATTATTGGAACTTCTTACTTTTTCGACCGTGCTCGAGATTTGGGTGTGAACTACTATAGTCGTTTTCATTTTACAATTATAGGGTGTTTGCTGGTAACTCTCGCTATTACGACTCTCTTGATGTTGCAGAATTATCAATTCAATATCGAAATTTATCAGCACAATCCTCTGAATGTTAAATATTTGTCTGCTTGGGTCATTACTTATCTGATTTACCTTCCTTGGGTCTTTATCGGGAATCTCGGCCTTAAAAGTTATGGCGAATGGGCTCAAAAAAAGTTTGAGCAAGATATGAATGAACTGGAGAATGGAGAATAGCTTGTTAGCTTTATCAATCTCGGTAAAATGTGTTATAATAGTACTAATTTATCGGACGGTGTGAAAGTGGTAGAATACGTTCATACCTTTGTAAAGTAGGAAGAAGGAAAACAGATGTATCCAGATGATAGTTTGACATTGCACACGGACTTGTACCAGATTAACATGATGCAAGTTTACTTTGACCAAGGAATTCACAATAAGAAGGCGGTTTTTGAGGTTTATTTCCGCCAGCAACCGTTTAACAACGGCTATGCAGTTTTTGCTGGTTTGGAAAGAATTGTACAATATCTTGAAGGCTTGCGTTTTTCAGATAGCGATATCGACTACTTGGAGTCACTTGGCTATCATGGAGAATTCCTGGACTACCTCCGAAATCTCAAGTTGGAGTTGACGGTTCGTTCCGCTCAGGAAGGGGGATTTGGTTTTTGCTAATGAGCCGATTGTGCAGGTGGAGGGACCTCTAGCCCAATGTCAATTGGTCGAAACGGCTCTCTTAAACATCGTTAACTTTCAAACCTTGATAGCGACCAAGGCAGCACGTATTCGTTCGGTCATTGAAGATGAGCCTTTGATGGAATTCGGAACACGTCGTGCGCAAGAAATGGATGCTGCTATCTGGGGAACACGCGCAGCCGTGATTGGTGGAGCCAACGGAACTAGCAACGTGCGAGCAGGGAAGCTCTTTGGTATTCCTGTCTTGGGTACTCATGCTCATGCTTTGGTACAGGTTTATGGAAACGACTATGAGGCCTTTAAGGCTTATGCTTCAACCCATCGTGACTGTGTCTTTCTAGTAGATACTTATGATACGCTTCGCATCGGTGTGCCAGCTGCCATTCAGGTTGCTCGTGAACTGGGAGATAAGATTAATTTTAAAGGCGTTCGTATTGACTCGGGGGATATAGCCTATATTTCCAAGAAAGTTCGCCAACAGTTAGATGAGGCTGGATACCCAGATGCCAAAATTTACGCTTCCAATGACCTAGATGAAAATACTATCCTCAATCTCAAGATGCAAAAGGCCAAGATTGATGTCTGGGGTGTCGGAACCAAGCTGATTACAGCCTATGATCAGCCTGCTCTTGGCGCAGTTTATAAGATTGTGGCCATCGAAGATGAAAATGGTCATATGCGCAATACCATCAAGCTTTCAAGCAATGCTGAAAAAGTGTCGACACCAGGTAAGAAGCAAGTATGGCGCATTACCAGTCGTGAAAAAGGCAAGTCAGAAGGTGACTACATCACCTATGATGGTGTGGATGTTGCCAGCATGACTGAAATCAAAATGTTCCATCCGACCTATACTTACATCAAGAAGACCGTTCGAAATTTTGATGCTGTTCCTCTCTTGGTGGACGTCTTCAAAGAAGGGGGACTTGGTTTACAACTTGCCTAGCTTGACTGAGATTCAGGCCTATGCTCGCAAGGAATTTGACAAGCTATGGGATGAGTATAAACGGGTGCTCAATCCACAGCACTATCCAGTAGATTTGGCGCGTGATATTTGGCAAGATAAGATGGATTTGATTGATAAGATGCGCAAGGAAGCCCTTGGCGAAGGAGAAGAAGAATGAGTTTGCAAGAGACCATTATCCAACAACTAGGTGTCAAGCCAGTGATTGACGCCCAGGAAGAAATCCGTCGTTCCATTGACTTTTTAAAGAGATACTTAAAAAAACATCCCTTCCTTAAAAGTTTGTACTAGGAATTTCTGGAGGACAGGACTCGACTTTAGCAGGGCGCTTGGCACAATTAGCGATGGAAGAAATGCGAGCAGAGACAGGAGATGACAGCTACCAATTTATCGCTGTTCGCCTGCCATACGGAGTGCAAGCTGATGAAGCAGATGCTCAAAAAGCTCTTGCTTTCATCCAGCCAGATGTCAGCTTGGTTGTGAATATCAAGGAATCAGCTGATGCCATGGCAGCTGCAGTTGAAGCGACAGGAAGTCTTGTTTCAGACTTTAATAAGGGAAATATCAAGGCTCGTAGTCGTATGATTGCCCAATATGCCCTTGCGGGTGCCCATAGCGGAGCTGTCATTGGAACAGACCATGCTGCGGAAAATATCACAGGCTTTTTTACTAAGTTTGGTGACGGTGGTGCAGACATTCTCCCTCTTTACCGCCTCAATAAACGCCAAGGAAAACAACTCTTGAAAGAGCTTGGCGCAGACCCAGCCCTTTATGAAAAAATCCCAACAGCAGATTTGGAAGAAGAAAAACCAGGTATTGCAGATGAAGTCGCCCTCGGAGTCACATACAATGAAATTGATGACTACCTTGAAGGCAAAACCATCAGTCCAGAAGCCCAAGCGACTATTGAAAACTGGTGGTACAAAGGCCAACACAAACGCCACTTACCCATCACCGTCTTTGATGACTTTTGGGAGTAAAAAGGTCCGGGGGACCTTTTTAGCCCGAGTCTAAATATGGGAAAACGAGGAACCTCCAGTGGAGGTTTTCAGCCTCTCACCTTGAAATAAGAAAGTGAGAGAAGGTCAGGGGGACCTTTTTACCTTGAGCATGGAAACAAGTAAGCGAGGAAGGTCCGAGGGACCTTCTTCGCTTCTCGTCTTGAATAGAGAGTAAGGTAGAGCAATGGAAGTATAAACCTACTCCCAAAGATAGAAAGCGAGGTAACATGATGAAAGCAATCGGTACGCGAATGTTACAGACAGATCGTTTGATTTTGAGAAAATTTGTGGAGAGTGATGCGGAAGCCATGTTTCAAAATTGGGCTTCGTCTGCTGAGAATCTGACCTATGTCACCTGGGATCCTCATCCTGATGTAGAGGTGACTCGGAATTCGATCCGAAATTGGGTTGTATCCTATACCAATCCCAACTATTACAAATGGGCCATTTGTCTCAAAGAAGATCCTGAGCATGTGATAGGAGATATCAGCATCATTGCAATGGATGAGAATGATTCTTCTTGTGAAATTGGGTATGTTTTAGGAAAAAACTTTTGGGGCCGAGGTATGATGACAGAGGCCTTGAAAGCTGTGTTAGATTTTTGTTTTACTCAAGCAGGCTTTCAAAAAGTCAGAGCTCGTTACGCTAGTCTCAATCTAGCTTCAGGCCGTGTGATGGAAAAAGCGGGAATGTCTTATCTAAAAACCATTGCCAATGGTGTGGAGAGAAAAGACTACGTTGCGGACCTTATTTATTACCAGATAAGCAGCGAAGACAGGTGATTCTCTTTTCTGTTTCTATCAAAGTCAGACCTTGTCTGGCTTTTTTTGTGTCAGATTTCTAAATAAACTGATTAAATTCCTATTTTTCCCTATCATTGTCCCTGTTTTTTCTGGAGTTTTGGAGCTATAATAGTCCTATCAAATCAAAGAATGGAGGAAGGCAATGGACAATGTAATCTTTTTTATTAGTGTTTTTCTTGCTGGAATTCTTTCCTTCTTTTCTCCTTGTATTTTACCCTTGTTGCCAGTCTATGCAGGAGTCTTGTTGGATGATAAGAATGATGCTCAGGCTTCTAGCGGAAAATTTTCAATCTCAGTTGTAAGTTTATTGCGAACTCTGGCCTTTATAGCGGGGATTTCTTTTATCTTTATCTTACTGGGCTATGGAGCTGGTTTTTTAGGCAATTTGCTGTATGCTTCTTGGTTTCAGTATGTGACGGGTACGGTTATCATTCTCTTGGGCTTGCACCAGATGGAGGTCTTACATTTTCAGGGACTATGCAAGGAAAGAAGGCTACAACTAAAGAGACAGGATCAAAAGGGGAACGGCTATAGTCAGGCGTTTTTACTGGGGTTGACCTTTAGTTTTGCTTGGACGCCTTGTGTAGGGCCGGTTCTGGGCTCTGTTTTAGCCTTGGCGGCTTCAGGTGGTTCAGGTGCATGGCAGGGAGCTGGGCTCATGTTGATCTATACGTTGGGCTTGGCGCTACCATTTTTGGTTCTAGCTCTAGCCTCCAGCTATGTTTTGAAACATTTTCGAAAACTCCATCCTTACCTCGGAACCCTCAAGAAAGTGGGTGGTTTCCTCATTATCGTGATGGGGATCTTGGTGCTTTTGGGGAATGCGTCTATTTTGACAAGATTATTTGAATAGAGAGGAAAAAGAAATGAAAAAATGGCAAACATGTCTCCTTGGAGTCGGCTCAATCTGTTGCTTGGCAGCCTGTTCGGCTAAAAACATGTCAGACGAATCTACTATGAAGGAGCAAACCAAAACAGAACAAGTCAGTTCACAAACTGCGACTAAAGGTCAGGAGGTTGCTGATTTTGAACTAACAGGAGTAGATGGTAAGACCTATCGTTTATCTGACTACAAAGGCAAGAAAATCTATCTTAAATTCTGGGCTTCTTGGTGTTCTATCTGTTTAGCCAGTCTTCCAGATACGGATGAAATTGCTAAGGATGCAGGTGATGACTACGTGGTCTTGACAGTGGTGTCTCCTGGTCACAAGGGAGAACAAGCGGAAGCAGACTTTAAGAACTGGTACAAGGGATTAGATTATAAAAATTTACCGGTTTTAATTGATCCGTCAGGCAAACTTTTGGAAAGTTATGGTGTCCGTTCTTACCCAACTCAAGCCTTTATAGACAAGGAAGGCAAGCTGGTCAAAACGCAACCAGGTTTTATGGATAAGGATATGATTTTAAAAGAATTGAAAGAAATGGGGTAGAGAAAGGCTATGAATGATAAAGTAAAACTTTTTGTCTTGGCAGGGGTCATTCTCCTAGTCCTAACCGGTTTCTATTTTCTATTGATGCGAAATGCAGGGCAGACAGATAGCTCGCAAATTGAGAAAGCATCAGTTAGCCAAGGAGGAAAAACAGTGAAAAAAACAGAAGTTAGTAAAGATGCAGACTTGCACGAAATTTATCTAGCTGGGGGATGTTTCTGGGGAGTGGAGGAATACTTCTCACGCGTGCCTGGAGTGACAGATGCCGTTTCAGGCTACGCAAATGGTAGAGGGGAAACAACCAAGTACGAATTGATCAACCAAACAGGTCATGCGGAAACCGTCCATGTCACCTATGATGCTAATCAAATTTCCCTCAAGGAAATCCTGCTTCATTACTTCCGCATTATCAATCCAACCAGCAAAAATAAACAAGGAAATGATGTAGGGACCCAGTATCGTACCGGCGTTTATTACACAGATGACAAGGATTTGGAAGTAATCAACCAAGTCTTTGATGAAGTTGCTAAAAATATGACCAACCTCTGGCAGTTGAAAAGGAAAACTTGAAGAATTTTGTAGTGGCTGAGGATTACCACCAAGACTACCTCAAGAAAAATCCAAATGGCTACTGCCATATCAATGTCAATCAGGCTGCCTACCCCGTCATCGATGCCAGTAAATATCCTAAACCAAGTGATGAGGAATTGAAAAAGAACTTGTCACCTGAGGAGTATGCAGTTACCCAGAAAAATCAAACAGAACGAGCTTTTTCAAACCGCTACTGGGATAAATTTGAATCTGGTATCTATGTGGATGTGGCAACTGGCGAACCCCTCTTTTCATCAAAGGACAAGTTTGAGTCTGGTTGTGGCTGGCCTAGTTTCACCCAACCAATCAGTCCAGATGTTGCCACTTACAAGGAAGATAAGTCTTACAATATGACACGCATGGAAGTAAGAAGTCGAGTTGGAGATTCTCATCTTGGACATGTCTTTACGGATGGACCACAGGATAAGGGGGGCTTGCGCTACTGTATCAATAGTCTTTCTATCCGCTTTATTCCCAAAGACCAAATGGCAGAAAAAGGCTATGCTTATTTACTAGATTATGTTGATTAAGAAGTCTTTCCTAAGCACTTAGAGGAGAATTTTGCTATACTGATACTAGTAAGTGACAAAGGAGCAGAGCATGACCTACACAATCTTAATCGTAGAAGATGAATATCTGGTAAGACAAGGCTTGACCAAATTGGTCGATGTAGCAGCCTACGATATGGAAATCATCGGTCAGGCTGAAAATGGAAGGCAGGCTTGGGAATTGATTCAAAAGCAGGCGCCGGACATTATTTTAACTGATATCAACATGCCTCAGCTAAATGGCATCCAGTTGGCTAGTCTGGTCCGAGAAACCTATCCTCAGGTGCATTTGGTTTTTTTGACTGGCTACGATGATTTTGATTATGCCTTGTCTGCCGTCAAACTCGGTGTAGATGACTACCTGCTCAAGCCCTTTTCTCGTCAGGATATTGAGGAAATGTTGGGGAAAATCAAGCAAAAACTAGATAAGGAAGAGAAGGAAGAGCAGTTACAAGATTTACTGACCGATAAGTTTGAAGGAAACATAGCCCAGAAGATCCAGTCTCATCTAGCTGATAGCCAATTCAGTTTAAAGAGCTTGGCCAGTGACTTGGGTTTTAGTTCGACTTATCTGAGCTCTTTGATTAAGAAAGAGTTGGGTTTGCCATTTCAGGATTATTTGGTGCGAGAACGTGTCAAACAAGCCAAGCTCTTGCTCTTGACAACGGATTTAAAGATTTATGAAATCGCAGAGAAGGTTGGTTTTGAAGATATGAACTACTTTACCCAACGCTTTAAACAGATTGCGGGTGTGACGCCTCGTCAGTTTAAGAAGGAGAAGGTCGATGAAGCGTTCTTCTCTCCTAGTCAGAATGGTTATTTCCATTTTTTTCTGGTCTTTCTCATTCTCCTAGCTTTGGTTGGGACTTTCTACTATCACTCTAGTTCTTCAGCCATTGAGGCTACCATTGAAGGCAATAGCCAAACGACTATCAGTCAGGCTAGTCACTTTATCCAGTCTTATATCAAAAAATTAGAAACAACCTCGACTAGTTTGACCCAGCAGACGGATGTCCTAGCCTATGCTGAGAATCCCAGTCCAGAAAAGGTCAAGGGAATCCGAGATTTGTTTTTGACCATCTTAAAGGCAGATCAGGATTTGAAAACTGTTGTGCTGGTGACCAAATCCGGTCAGATCATTTCTACAGATGACACTGTGCAGATGAAAACATCCTCAGATATGATGGCTGAGGATTGGTACCAAAAGGCTATTCATCAGGGGGCTAAGCCCATTTTGACCCCAGCTCGTAAATCAGACAGCCAGTGGGTCATTTCTGTCACTCAAGAACTTGTTGATGCAAAGGGAGCTAATCTGGGCGTGCTTCGTTTGGATATTTCCTACGAAACTCTGGAAACTTACCTCAACCAACTCCAGTTGGGTCAGCAGGGCTTTGCCTTTATCATCAATGGAAACCATGAATTTGTCTACCATCCTCAACACACAGTTTATAGCTCATCTAGCGAAATGGAGGCCATGAAACCCTATATTGAGACAGGGCAGGGTTATACTCCAGACCACCAATCCTACGTCAGTCAGGAAAAGATTGCTGGAACTGATTGGACGGTCCTTGGCGTGTCTTCACTGGAGAAGTTAGACCAGGTTCGGAGTCAACTCATGTGGACCTTGTTTGGGGCTAGTGTCACATCTCTTCTTGCCTGTCTCTGTTTGGTATGGTTCAGTCTTAAACGCTGGATTGCCCCTTTGAAGGACCTGAGAGATACCATGCTGAAAATTGCTTCTGGTAATCAGAATCTTCGTGCCAAGGAAGCTGGTGCCTATGAACTGAGAGAAGTGACTCGCCAGTTCAATGCCATGTTGGATCAAGTTGATCAGCTGATGGCAGATGTTCGAAGACAAGAAGAAACGACCCGTCAGTATGAACTTCGTGCCTTGTCGAGCCAGATTAACCCCCATTTCCTCTATAACACCTTGGACACCATCATCTGGATGGCTGAATTTCAGGACAGTCAGCGAGTGGTGCAGGTGACCAAGTCCTTGGCGACCTATTTCCGCTTGGCACTCAATCAAGGAAAGGACTTGATTTGCCTGTCTGATGAAATCAATCATGTCCGCCAGTATCTCTTTATCCAGAAACAACGCTATGGCGATAAGCTGGAATATGAAATTGATGAAAATCCTGCCTTTGATAATCTAGTCTTACCCAAGCTGGTGTTACAACCTCTAGTAGAAAATGCTCTTTATCATGGCATCAAGGAAAAGGAAGGTCAGGGTCATATTAAAGTTTCTGTCCAGAAAAAGGATGCAGGACTAGTCATCCGCATTGAGGATGATGGAGTTGGCTTCCAAGCTGTGGGCGATAGTAGTCAGAGTAACCTCAAACGTGGGGGAGTTGGCCTTCAAAATGTTGACCAACGGCTCAAACTTCATTTTGGCGAAAACTATCAGATGAAGATTGATTCTGCACCCGAAAAAGGAACGACGGTTGAAATATACATAAATAGAATAGAAACTAGTTAACTCCCAGTCAATTCTGGGAGTTTTACTTTTAAAAATCAGAATGATCAGTCCGTCTTGATAAAATCAGTAAAAAAAGATATGATAGATAGTGACAAAAGAGGTATCAAGTATGACGGAAAAAGACATTCAAAGAGAAGCAAGCCAGATTGTAAAAGATGTATTAGAAAAAGCTAATCTGAAGCAAGGATCTATCTTTGTTTTGGGCCTTTCTTCTAGTGAGGTGATAGGTGGCCAGATTGGCAAGGAATCCAGTCAAGAAATTGGGGAAATCATTGTGAAGACCATTCTAGATATCCTAGAGGAAAAAAGCAATTCATCTAGCCGTTCAAGGTTGCGAGCATGTCAATCGTGCCCTTGTTGTTGAACGTCAGGTGGCAGAGCAATTTGGTCTGGAAATCGTCAGTGTCCTTCCTACACTTCATGCAGGAGGTTCGGGTCAGTTGGCAGCCTTCAAGTTTATGCAGGATCCAGTTGAAGTGGAGTTCATCACGGCT